>Ga0076058_101_pt3 | contig 53068 bp, 54 predicted proteins | sample RifGroB1_FD_68089 | JGI IMG/M metagenome (GOLD analysis project Ga0076058, IMG submission 68089) | Parcubacteria bacterium GW2011_GWB1_52_7
CGCCATACCGGCGCAGTCCCCGACGTTATCCCCGACATTATCCGCGATGACTGCCGGATTTCTGGGGTCGTCCTCGGGGATTCCCGATTCAACTTTGCCGACCAAGTCTGCTCCCACATCCGCTCCCTTGGTATAAATCCCTCCGCCGAGCCTGGCGAATATTGAAATCAGCGACCCGCCGAAGGCAAGCCCAACCAAAGCATTAACATTCGAGGTTATGGCGTAAAAAAGCGATACGGAAAGAAGCGCTAGGCCCACCACCAGAAACCCCGTGACCGACCCGCCGCGATAGGCCATTTTAAAGGCTTTGGCGAGCCCTTCGCGCGCGGCCTCGGCAGTGCGCGAGTTCGTATCCACCGCCGTCATCATGCCAAGATACCCGGCTAACCCCGAGGCAAAGGCGCCGATTAAAAATCCCGCAGCAGTCGTGCCATTGATGAAATACCAAATTAAAATCGTAACGACCGCGGCCGCGCCGGCAACTGTGATGTTCTGGCGCTTGAGGTAGGCGCGTGACCCTTCACGGATGGCATCGGCAATTTCGATCATCTTGGCGTTGCCGCGGGGATTTTGTTTCACCAAATACATCGTAAAAAGCGCGAAGGCGATGGAACCGAGCGAGACGATGATGGGAAGAAATGGAGAGGAGGTAGAAAACATTGTTTTAGACGATAGCCATTAGTTACTAGTAACTAGTTACTATTAGCTTCCATTTGTAGTTTTCGACTTTTTAGCTGCTCTTTTCTTTTTAGGTTTAGTTTCTTTTTTTGATTTCGTCGGCGTTTCTTTGCCGGTTTTTTCTTCTTTTTCTTCCGTCGCGGTTTCTGTTTCCGGAGTTTTTTCGGAATCTTTTGTATCGGTTTCGGCGGCGGTTTTTGCTTCGGCGGCGGCTTCATTATCCGGCCCGGCTGGCTCTTCGGCTTTTTTATCCGAACGCACGTCAATTTTCCAGCCGGTGAGTTTGGCCGCGAGGCGCACGTTTTGCCCCCCTTTTCCGATAGCTAGCGACAGCTGATCGTCCGGCACGATCGCGCGGGCCTCGCGCGTTTCGGGTCTTATCTCCACGTCAACGACTTTTGAGGGCGACAGGGCGTGCGCGATGAAGTTCGGCTGGTCTTCCGACCACTCGATAATGTCGATTTTTTCCCCATTTAGCTCGTGAATCACGGTAGAAACCCGAACGCCCTTCTGACCGACCAAGGATCCCACTGGATCCACGCCGTCCTGGTGCGAGACTACGGCGATTTTTGACCGCGAGCCGGCTTCGCGCGCGATTAGTTTAATCTCCACACTGCCCGAGGCGATCTCCGGCACCTCCAACTCGAAAAGTTTCTTGACGAGCCGCGGGTGTGACCGCGAAACAATGATCCCCGGGCCTCTCGGATTTTTTTCCACCGCGATTACCAGCATCTTGATACGCTCGCCGATGTTGTATCTTTCAAAAGGCATCTGTTCCTCCGGCGGCAGAAGCGCCGTCGTGCGCCCGACGTCAATAAACACATTGCGCCCCTCGATGCGCTGAATCAGCCCCGTGATTAACTCGCCCTCGCGATCCTTGTATTCGTTATAAATGGCGTCGCGCTCGGCCTCGCGGATGCGCTGGATTATAACTTGCTTAGCGGTCTGGGCCGCGATACGTCCGAAATCTTCTTTAAACTCCAGCGGAAATTCAATCTCATCTTCCAGTTTGGCTCCAGGATTTATTTTTTGGGCCTCATCAAGCATAAGGTGCTTTTCCGGATTGAATCTGACCTTCTTCTCGCCTTCGCCAAGAAACTCGTCTTCGTCTTCGTCTCTATGGCGCATGCCGCCCTCGGCGGCGCGTCTTACGCCCTCCGCCAGGCGGCTCGCGCGCTCCTCGTCCTCCGCCGCGATCTCCTCGTCGCTTTTTAACATTGACTCATCCACCACGATTTTAACCTGGCGCATGGTGACATCCCCGGTCTTGGGATCGAAAGTGGCGCGGATGATCTGCCCCTTCTTGCCATAATCTTTTTTGTAGGCCGCGGCCAAAGCCATGCCGATGGTCTCGACAATCTTATCAACCGCTATTCCTTTTTCTTCGGCGATCTGCTGGATCGCCGGGCCGAATTGTTTTAAGTCGAACATGTTGTGAGGAAGCTAGGACCTAGCAACTAGTGCCTAGTAATTCTAATTTTTCGAATTTTATTTTTCTAGGAACTAGGTTCTGGTTTCCTGGCTCCTTAAAACGATAATGACCCGTTCTCACGGGCCTCAAGGTTCATCATTGCATCTAACTTCAAGCATAGCACACCGTTCACCCCAGTCAAGCGCGACTCGGGCGGGTATCGCAAAAACTGTGCATAAATAAAGTAAAGCGGCCAAAGACTTCTTGGCCGCTCGCGAGCTCTTATGGGCCGCTCGCCTCACCCCGGGTGTCTAACGGAGTGGGGTCGGTTGCTTCCGCTCGACTATGCCTTCTTTCTTCTCCTCGCTGTAGAGAATGGTGATCGGAACATTCCCACTCGGGAACACCAGTTCGGCCTCGACATCATACCTATACATGAACTCGCCATAACGGCCCTGGCGCCGGATGGAGCGAACGACGAGACTGCAGTTTTGCGCTTCCTGGCCATCGCGCGGATCCGTGTAGGTGCAGACGGCTTGGCTTCGGGTAGCGAATGCCACCGCGAGCTCAACGAGACTGATGCCGGAAATCTTCTCGCTCGGCAGTTCCATGCCAAGCCTGAAGCCGAGCTCCTCTACAACGGACTCGATCTCCTTCACCGTTTTCTTGCCACACATCCTCGTTTTCATGAGCTGTTGCGGGGTGTAGCCGACGAGGTCGCGTATCGACTGGATACGCGCCGTTTTCAGAACGTTCGAGGCCCGCGTGGACAACTCCAACTCGTCCACGTTTCTGTCCAACCTGTCCACCTGATCCTCTGTCAGTATCGGCACGGCCGATTCCTCCTGTTAGGGAGCGGGAAGAAGGGAGGAGAGGTTCTTGTTCTGCCCTTATCCGCCTAAGGCGGAGAGGTGCAATTACCCTTTTAGGGGATTTCTCCCAACCTTGCCTTCTCCCGCCGTGGTTCACTGCACTACTTCTTGGACTCGAACGCCTCCTTCACAAGTTCGCCGGTGATCTCCTGCACGAACTCCCGAAGTTCCTCGCGGGGGATGCCTGTCGACTTGGAGATGTTCCCGATCTCGCGATCGAGCTCGTCGAGGCGGATTCCCTCCTTTTTGAGGCGGTACTTCCAGAGCCGGTAGGCGATCTCTCCCTTCCGCTCTTTCGTCATCATCTCTAATTCACCTCCTTTCAAAGACCCAAATTTAGCCACAAGGGCTATTCCTAGTTTATATCACAAAGTACACGACACGTCAAACCTTTGTAATATCTCAATGCCCTTGCATCTATACAAACTTCCCCTTATTCTCATATTCTCAAGAATATGAGAATAAGGGATTGAGGCAAAATGGGCATAGGCAAAAAGTAGTTCTAGAAGCATATTTGATATGATAAACTTGATTTCTGGTTTCGTTTCTAGATTCTAGTTTCTGGCTTCTCGTACTTATGACCCGCGATGAACTTCTTGAACAACTGATGACGGAAGGTTATCTGAAAACGCCGGAAATTATCGGCGCTTTTCGCGCGGTTGACCGGGCGCGCTTCGTGGGCGAGGAGAATATGAACCTTGCCTACGAAGACACGGCGCTTCCGATTGGATACGGCGCCACGATTTCACAGCCCGCAGTCGTGGCGTTTATGTTTGAAAAGTTGCAGCCGCGTGCGGGCGACCGCGTGCTTGATATCGGATCGGGTTCGGGGTGGACGAGCGCGATGCTGGCGGAAATTATAGGTGGCGGGGGGTGGGTGATAGCAATTGAAATAATTACGGAATTGGTTGAGCGCGCCCGCGCGACTGTAGCGGGGCATTATTCCAAACTCGCCGAGCGCATAACATTTATTGCGGGTAACGCTACCCGCGGCTACCCCGCGGGCACGCCGTTTGATCGGATTATCGCCGCCGCTTCACTGGCGGACAAAATTCCCGATGTCTGGAAAGAGGAATTGGCGGTTGGCGGGAGAATCGTGGCTCCCGTCGGCAATGCGATTCATCTGGTTGTGAAGACCGGCAAAAATGTTTATAAAGAAGAAGTCTTCCCCGGATTTATTTTTGTTCCGTTTCAATACGATGGAGCACGAGATTAGAAACGATTTGCAATCAGCGCCCGCGCGACCCAGGTGGTTTTTTATTATCCGCTCTACTATAGTTTTCTCTTTTCTCTTTTCTCTTTTCGTCTTGTTTCTCGCCTACGAAATCTTTCTGCCGCACACGAATTTTTACGGCGAGAGGAGAATCGAGATTCCTGAAGGATATGGGTCAAGAAAGATTGGGGGGATCCTTCGCGACGAGGGCGTGATTCAATCCAAATGGGCGTTTGTAGTTTATGCCACACTGAAAAACAATGCCTATGACTTAAAGCCGGGGACTTACGTCTTCTCAGAAAATTCAGCTATCCCGCAAATTTTGGAGAACTTGGTGCGGGGAGAGGAGTACCCCAACGAAAGATTTCTCGTAATTCCCGAGGGCTGGAATTTGCGCGACATCGGGTTTTATCTCGAGCGCAGTGGCATCGCCCAAGCGGAGGAGCTGTGGGAGATCGCTGGGTTTCCGGCGGCGGATTATACGAGAGCGCGCGATTTGCCGCGGCCCAAAGATTTTTCGAGGGAGTTTGATTTCTTAAAAGACAAGCCGGCCGGTGTGGGGCTTGAGGGATACTTATTCCCCGATACTTACCGGGTTTATCGCGACGCCGCGGTCGAGGAGATTGTTAAAAAAATGCTGGCGAATTTCGAAAGGCGCGTCGGCTCCGATATCCGCCAGGAAATTTCGCGGCAGAAAAAATCTCTCTTTGACGTTCTGACGATCGCCTCGCTTATTGAAGAGGAAGTTACAAGCGGCGAAGATCGCGCGCTGGTTTCTGGAATTTTATGGAAACGGCTGGAGCTCGGCATCCCATTGCAGGTGGACGCGACGCTAATTTATATAAGGGGGCATAACGGGACGCCGCCAACAAATCAGGACAAGGCGGTTGATTCTCCGTACAATACATATAAATACCGCGGCCTCCCGCAGAGTCCTATTGCCAATCCCGGGCTTTCCGCCATCCGCGCGGCGGTTTATCCGAAAGCAAGCCCGTATCTTTATTACCTTTCGTCCAAAAACGGCGAGACCATCTTTTCAAAGACCTTAGAGGAGCATAACCGCGCCAAAGCGGAACATTTACCCCGTTAGAACACCGCCGATCCCTACTTGTATCGTTGAAGCTTCAGTGAAGCAGTCGGCGGAACACCCGTTCTAACGGGGTTTGCGCTAGCCATTGACAGCTTCGGTGTATTCGCTAAACTCGGAAAGTACAATCCGTGGTCCGCCAATCGGCGGAGGCGGAAAGCTTCAAAGACCGCAGGCGGGCGCAAGCGCAAACGCTAGAACTAAGAACTTAGATCTAAGATCTTAGTTCTAAGTTCTGCACAACGTGCCAGAAGTCCTGCCGAGAAGTAATCTCTCGAATCCTCACGGACGGTTTTTGCGGCTTGAGAAATCGAGTCTTTTATTTTTTTCAAGTAACAGTTTCTAGGCACTAGCTTCTAGGTTCTAGCTTTCTAACGCTATGCAAACCAAATCTCAGAAATCCCAAATCGTTGATGAATTGCAAGAAAAAGCCGCTTCGCAGAAGGTCGTGATTTTTTCCGACTTCCATGGCTTATCCGTTGCCAAACAGCAGGAATTGCGCCGCGCGCTGAAAAAAGAGGAGGCGGAGTTTAAGGTTGCTAAAAAAACCTTGATCCAGCGCGCCTTTGACGCCGCCAAAATTCATTTTCCGTTTCTTGACTACAAAGGTGAGATTGGTGTGGTATTCGGCTTCGGCGATGAGATTGCGCCGGCTAAGTTTTTGCATAAGTTTTCGCGTTCCAACCCGGATAATTTGAAAATTATCGGCGGGGTTTTGGGCGGCCGGGAGTTATCGAAACAGGAGGTGGTGGCGCTTGCCAAGCTGCCGTCAAAGCAGGAGCTACTCGGCCAATTAGTAGGAGTTATAGTTAGCCCGATTCGCGGGCTTATGAATGTTATAAATGGAAATCAGCGCAAATTGGTCGTGGCGCTGGCACAAATTGCAAATAAAAAATAAATAAGTAAGCGCAATGCCAATATACTAATGCATGCGAATTATACTTGAATTCGTATATTAGCATCGCATTACATATTATGAGCGATAAACACAAAACATTAATCGAAGAAATCGAGAAAATGTCGGCACTCGAGCTCTCGGAGCTCGTAAAAACGCTCGAAGAAAAGTTCGGTGTTTCCTCTGCCATGCCCATGATGATGGGTTCTGCCCCCGCAGCTACCAGTGACGAAGGCGGCGCCAAAGAGGAAAAGACCGCTTTCGCCGTTGAGTTAAAAGAGGGCGGCCAGCAAAAAATCGCGGTCATCAAAGTGATCCGCGAAATCGTAGGGGTTGGCTTGAAAGAGGCGAAGGATTTGGTGGACAAAGTAGTGAAGGAGGGCGTGGACAAGGCGACTGCGGAAGAAATGAAAAAGAAGTTGGAGGAGGCGGGAGCGACGGTTGAAATAAAATAACAAGCGTTCGATAGCATTTCCGAAAACAGTAAAAACCCTCCAGCGAGGGTTTTTACTTCGCCGCGTTCCTCGCCACCCCTCGACCTTGCTCGGGGACCATGCTGGCTCGTCGCGCGAGCGTTTCGGTAAATGCTATCTTCGCGCCTTGTCTCGCTGGAAGAAAAGTGAACAATAACTCTCCGAGGGCATCGAGCCCTAGGAGAGTTAGGCATTCGCCGTAAAAAACAGGAATGTTAGAAAGCAGTTCGCCTCGCTTATCGCAGTCGCATAGATAAAAAGAGAGGGGGAAATACCAAAAGGCGGGCTTTATGCCCGCCTTTTGGTATGTAAAACAGAAGCCGCCAGGGGACATCCCTAGCGGCTTTGAGGCCTAGATACGAAGCGATGTGCCGATGTCCCCAAATTCCCACTGTGGGAAAGCGCGTTTGAAGTGGCCGCTGAAGTATCGGAAGTCTCTGGGAAGATGCGATGCATCCATCCCTATCTTAAGTTCCATCAGCCAGTCGCCGCTGAAAAACGCGCGACCGAAGATGAAAAAAGAGTATTCCCCCCAGTCATCCGGGTAGATCGCCACACGAATCTCCTCTGCTTGGTTCATTCCCTCCGGTAGCGGTAGGCGTTTGTAAGAGAAGTTCGTGATCGGCGCCCACTCCTTGACGTTCATCCTACAGAAGAGGCAGTTCAGGGCCTCAACGAGTCTGCAAGCTGCTAGATCGGCGGCATCCAACTTCTTCAAATCCATTGCTTTTTCTCCTGTTTGCGGCCTAGCCCCTATTGGGGGTTGGTTCTTTCAAGGTTCTGACGCTATGATAAACTGAATTTTGCATAAAGTCAATGTTTTAGATTCATATTTGAATGATTAAGTTAGTAAATATATGTAAATAAGCCAAATATGTATTATAAAATGTGTACATAATATGTACATTTAAGTATAATTTTGATATACTTTAGCCATGCAATCGCTTGATACGATAGAAAAATTTCGCCAGTCGCTTGGCATATCGCAAAACGCCGCCAAGATTTACTTTGCGGCGCTTGAACATGGCGGTGCGACTCTTACGGAGTTAGCGCGCGATGCCGGGCTTGTTCGTACGGTTATGACAAAACCGTTGAATGAACTATTTGATAACGGGCTCATTTCAAAACGTCAGGAAGGGAAACGAGTTAAATTTTATCCATTGAATCCGCAAGAACTGCCGAAACTTCTTGATCGGAAAAGGGTGGAGCTTGAAACGCTTTCACAATCTCTGCTCCAGCAAATCTCCGCGCCGGACAAGGATATGCAAATTCGCTGGTATAGCGGCATGGCTGGAATCCAATCGGCCATTAGGGAATTTTTTGAAAAAAGCTGCGGGGATTTTTGCCAGTTTGAGAACGCTGATGCTTATGAATTCATTGGCGTAACATTCGGATCGGAAATCGTGGAGTTTCGCGTAAAGAACAAAAGAAAAAATAAGTTGATTGTGATCGGCACGCGCGAAAAAACCGGCTGGTACCAAGAACGTCTCGCTCGCGCCAAAGACGAACTGCGCGAAGTGCTTCTGGTTTCCGGCGAGGAGTATCCCTTCGAGGCCAACATTGCGGTTTCCGAAAACATGACGATTCTTTTCGAGTACAAAAATAAGCCATTTGCGTTGCTTATAGAGAATCATCTGGTGGCGCGTTCAATTGCTTCCATTCATCAAATGGTCTGGGATCGTTATCATGGTCAATAGGCCAGTCTATTGACCAATTTGCGCTTGTACATTTTAACGTCCCCACGGGTACGGGTATCTTGCATAGGCCAATGTTTTCGTTATAGTGTTGATGATATTCCTATGGACTTGATTCTAGAGAAACTTTTTGAGTCCCAGCCTAAAGTTAGGCTGCTGCGCCTTTTTTTGCGAAATCCGGGCGCGAATTTTACGATCGAGGACGTGATCAGGGGGACGGGCGTCAAGAAATACCAGGCGTTAAAAGAGATTGTAAAACTACAAAAACTAGGGGTCTGCAACTCAAGAATCACGCAGGTGGTGGTCTCGCGGGTATCGGGCAACGGCAAGACCAAAAAAATCAAGATGCGCTCGCAGCGCGTGCGGGTCTACTCCGCTAATCCCTCGTTTGATTTCTTCCGCGAGCTTAGGGATCTCATTTTGCGACAGGTCCCCGAATCAAGGCACAAGTTAATTCATAAGTTGCGCCGTCTAGGCAAAGTAAAACTCGCGATCGCGGCCGGCGCTTTTATAAACAGCGACAACTCGCGGATCGATCTTCTAATTGTCGGCGACAAGATCAACCGCCGGAAGATAGAGTCGCTCCTGCATCAATGGGAGGCGAATGCCGGCAGGGAACTTGCCTACGCCCTGATGACCACCGAGGAGTTTAGATACCGTTTGGACATGTTTGACCGTTTTGTGCGGGACGTTTTGGAATCTCCGCACGACAAACTAATCAACCTTTTGAATATTCCGTAGGGCGCCCCTCACTCAGGCATCCCGAGCCAATACACATCTTACACACTATGTTGTGGTTATTTTTGACTGCGGGGGTTAAGGGAATCGAACCCCTGACGAATGTTTTGGAGACATTCGTGATACCACTTCACCAAACCCCCAGCGAGTAGCTATGGAACTAGAACTTAGAAACTAGAAGAGTTTATATCCCCCAATTACTAGCTCCTAGGCACTAGCTGCTAGCTTCCTCGTTAGGTCTTTTTTGCTTGCTTGTGCGGCCGATGCGCGCGACACCACTTGCAGAATTTTTTGAATTCCAGCTTGCGCTCAACAGTGCGGATGTTTTTGTGGCTCCAGTAGTTGAATCGCTTGCACTTGGTGCATTGCATTCTGATTAAATTATCTTGTGGCATATTTCTCTTAATCTCTAAGTTCTAATCTCTAACCTTTGCGTTCTGGAGCCGATGGTCGGGATTGAACCGACGGCCTACTCCTTCATTTGCACCGCCGTTTTATTTATATCAGCGGATTAGACTGTATCTTAGGCGTATCTTTTTTGCAAAGACTTAGCCCCTCTTGTCAGTCGTTCGCCCGCCTAAATTTTGTCGGGTAAAACTTTGGCGAGACGGTCTCGACCTCATTACAAGGCCTTTAACCGTTATTCGAGATTCACCGAAAGATTTCTCTTGCGGTGGGCAGAAGTATCTACCATGGAGTTGCTCTACCACTGAGCTACATCGGCTTATCTCGTATCTTCAGTGATCTGACGAATCATACACTGAAATTTCTTCAGTATGCAATATGCGGCCGCGCCAATAACGACCGGATGCGCGATACGCCAGTGCATTGCTACGACGACGCAGCCGCCGTTACTTTTTCAAGAGTTGGTGGATTTCTTTTTGCTGTTCTTCGAGGCGTTTCAGAATCTCGCAGTTTTCCTCTTCGGCGCGGCGGTTAATCTCGAAGTCTATCTCGGCGCGAAGATCCGATCGGCAGCTTTCCAGTTCTTGCCCCACCATCAAAAGCGGCAGGAACAAAAGCTGAACCATGTTGGAGATAAAAAGCCAAAGGACAAATGCGGGAAATGGGTCGAACCGGAGTCCGACTGGCCCGAAGGTGTTCCAGAAAAGCCAGAGAATTGTCCAGGCCAGAAGCAGGAGAAAAAACCGGAACGACCCGATTTGTTGGTTAATCCAGATAGCAAACCGATCCAGCTTCGTAAATTTCTGGGAATTCAACTCGGCGATTTTTTTATTCAGCTCATCGCTTATTCGTATTCGTCTATCGCCCGGTGAAATGTGCATATTAATATCATCCTAGTACGCTTAGCATAATATCGCCAGATGCTCCCGAGAGGATTCGAACCTCTAACTCTTTCGAGACACGGTTCTAAGCCGTGCGCGTATGCCAGTTCCGCCACGGGAGCGTCAGCATTATTAAGCCACTATATCCCCATCTTCTGCAAGAGCTCTGGCGGCGAATGTGTTAGAATAATATTGTGTATCTCTTATGCTATTGATTCACGATAAACAGCTGAAAGCTTTAATCCAGGACACCAATACCGTCTCCAAAGATTTGCTGGCTGCGGCGGAGAAGGAGGCAAAGGCCAAAGGCAAGCGATTGCGCGACGTGCTTCTGGCGCAAAATTCGATTGACGAGGAGGAGCTTCACCGGCTCGAGGCCTATATCTTGGGCATTCCGTTCGTCGATCTCGAAAAAGAAACGATTGATCCCAAGGTGCTCTCGATTATTCCCGAGCCGATTGCCAAGAAAAATAATATCGTGGCCTTCAAACAGGAGGGGGGCGATTTGCAGGTGGCGATGATCGATCCGGCTGACATCCAGACCATCGAGTTCATCAAGAAAAAGACGGGGCTTAGGATTTTGCCGCGCCTCACCAATACGGTGTCGATCAAAAACGCTCTGCGCCAATACCAAAAGTCCTTGGCGGCGGAGTTCGGCGATCTCATAAAGCAAGACGTGGCGGAGGCGTTGTTAATAAAAGACGAGGCCGGTGACGCGTCGTCCGAAACAGATTTAAAAAAGATGGCGGAGGATTTGCCGGTGATTCGGATAGTCGACTCCATTATCCAGCATGCCATTCTTCAGCAGGCCTCTGATATTCATGTAGAGCCGGAAGAGCAAGATATTGTGGTTCGCTACCGGATTGACGGAATTTTACACGATCAGATGCAGCTGCCGAAAAAAATCGCCGCCGGGGTTGTGGCGCGCATCAAAGTAATGTCGAATCTTAAACTTGATGAGCATCGCCTGCCGCAGGACGGCCGTTTCAAAATTGAAACTTCCGAATACAAGTTTTCACTTCGCGTCTCGATTCTTCCTGTTTTTGACGGCGAAAAAATTGTGATGCGGCTCCTGCCCGAAGGCAGCCATACCTTGTCGCTTGAAAAACTGGGGTTTTTCGGCGATATGCTGGAGCGGGTACACCGCGCGATCAAAAGGCCCACGGGCATACTTCTTGCGACCGGTCCCACGGGTTCCGGCAAGACCACGACGCTCTACACCATTCTTGATATGCTGAACACCCCAAACGTCAATATTTCAACCGTCGAAGATCCGATCGAGTATCGCATGCCAAGGGTTAATCAAACACAGGTGCGCCCCGATATCGGTCTCTCGTTCGCCAACGGCCTTCGGGCACTGCTTAGGCAGGATCCCAATATCATTATGGTCGGCGAGATCCGCGACAACGAGACGGCCGGGCTTGCGATTAACGCTGCCCTTACGGGCCACTTGGTGCTCTCAACGCTCCACACCAACTCCTCCGCGGGCGCTTTGCCAAGACTGTTAGATATGCATGTTGAGCCGTTTCTCATCGCCTCGACCGTGAACGCCATTATTGCGCAGCGCTTGGTGCGGACGCTTTGCGAGGATAAAGAAATGCGGCCGATGACAGAAGCGGAACTTGCGACTATTTCAAAACAGGTAAATTTGGAAAAAATTCTTGAGGCGCTGAAGCAGGAACGGATTGTGGAGGCCAAGTCGCGGATTGAGACCATCCCCTGGGGGCGGCCGAAACCGGGCGAGCATTGCCCAGACGGGTACAAAGGGCGCATCGGAATCCATGAGGTACTGCAGATGACCCAGACGATTCAGGAGCTTATCATGAAAAACGCCACAGCCGATCAAATTGAGGAGCAAGCTAAAAAAGAAGGGATGCTCACCATGCTGGAAGACGGGTTCGTAAAAGCGGCGCAAGGGATTACCTCGATTGAAGAAGTATTAAGAGTCACGAGCGAATAATGAAATCCTAAGCACTAAACTCTAAATACTAAACAAATCCTAATGACCAAAATCCAAATCACAAAACGTTTTGAATTTAATACATTTGAATTTTGAAATTGTTTAGAATTTAGATATTCGGATTTAGAATTTTATGCTGTACAGATACACCGCCATTGACCGAGCGGGCGTTACCCAAAAGGGCGAGCGTGAGTCGCCCGACGAAAAAACGCTCTCAAGAACCCTGCGCGGAGAGGGGCTGCTCTTAACGGCGGCCGCCGCCGCAAGTTCGCCGCTGGCATTTTTTGCGCGCTTGGCGCGTTTCCAGATCGGCGGCGCATCGCTTTTCGAGCGCATGATTTTCGCAAGGAATCTGGCTGTCATGATCGGCGCCGGGCTTTCCATGACTCGGGCGCTGGAGGCGCAGGAGGAACAGGCGCGGGCAAAGCGCTTCAAGGAAATCGTGCGGCAGATCCGCGAAAACATTCTTGCCGGCGTTTCTTTTGCAGAGAGTCTGGAGCCGCACCGCAAAGTCTTCGGAGATTTTTTTATTCACATGGTGGAGGCCGGCGAGGCATCGGGGAAATTGGAGGGATCTTTGAAGCTCTTGGCGCGCCAGATGAAACGCGATCATGATCTCCGCGCCAAAGTCCGCGGTGCCATGATGTATCCGATGATTGTCATGATTGCGCTTATCGGCATCGGGGTTTTAATGCTGATTTACGTCGTGCCGACGCTGACGCAGACTTTCCAGGAAATGAAAATAGATTTGCCGCTCTCGACTAGAGTGATCATTTATGCGAGCGATCTGGCCAAAAATTATATTCTGGTGGCGCTGGGTCTGGTGGTGGCCTGCATCTACGCCAGTTATCTTTTTGTGAGGTCGGATCGCGGCAAGCGGCTGATCGGCGCGGTGTTTATACGCCTGCCGGTGTTCGGCCCTCTCATCAAGAAGTTAAACATTGCGCGGATGAGCCGCACCCTTGCCTCTCTCATCACCGCGGGGCTGCCCATCACGCGGTCACTCGACGTAACTGGCCGGGTGCTCGGCAACGCCAAGTTTCGCGATTCGCTGGCATTTGCGGTAACCGAGATCGAGCGCGGCAGGCCGTTTTCGGAAATTCTGCGTATCTCGCCCCATCTCTATCCGCCGCTGGTCATCCAAATGATCTCTGTCGGGGAAGAAACCGGCACGCTTTCGCGCATGCTTTTGCGCATCGCCCTCTTTTTTGAAGAAGACGTTAACAACACAACCAAAAATCTCTCTTCCATCGTCGAGCCGATCATGATGGTCGCCATCGGCGCGGTGGTTGGGTTCTTCGCCATTTCCATGATCCAGCCGCTTTATTCATCGTTGGCCGGTCTTTGATTGCATGCTATCGAGATTGAAACAAAGCTTGAATTCGGGGTCCGCCCCGTTAAAAAATTCATCCCCTAACGATCCTTGATTGATATGAGGCGTTTTAAATCACCCGTCTCTCTTCTGCGGGTCCGTCCGGACGGTAATTTCCTGACGGGGTTCACCTTACTTGAGATATTCATTGCGCTTGCGGTGCTAGCTATTCTCGGGACTATAGTTCTTTCGGCATTTTCGCGCTTTCGGGCCTCAACGGAGCTGGACGCGGCGGTGCGCCAGGCGCTTTCTGTCATTCGCTTGGCGCAGTCAAAAACCTTGGCGGCCGAGGGAGACTCCCAGCACGGCGTTCGTTTCGAGCCTGATCGCATTACGCTCTTTCCGGGCGCAAGTTTCGCCCAGGCGCCGACTAATGAGGTAACAGTGTTATCCGCGCTGGTACAAATCACGAATATATCACTTGCGGGCGGAGGAGTTGATTTGGTTTTTGATAGGCTGACTGGCCGCACTCCGCAGTCGGGTTCCGTTACGCTCGCTTCGGCTTCCGATCCTTCCCGCACTCGCGTGGTTACCATTGATTCTTCGGGCCAAGTTCGAGCTGAAGCAGACGCACTTCTGCCGGGCGGCACCCGCGTTATAGACACGCGGCACGTTAATTTCGAACTGGGATGGAGTATTCAAGGCGCAACGACCCTGCGTCTGCAGTTCTCTAATCCGCCCAATCCCGATACGATTCAAGATATCGCGATGGCGGATTATTTTAATGCTGACAATACGGTTTTTGATTGGCAGGGAACGGTTGATATCGGCGGCTCGAGTCAGACGCTTCGCCTACATACGCTTTTGCTATCACCGCTCGGCACGACACTTTCCATTCATCGCGATCGGCGCACGAATGACAAGGCGCTTATTATCTTGATAGACGGCAAAGAAGTTTCGAGATACGACGCGGAAGGGAATGTAACAACCGGCCCATTCGGCGGGACGATGACAATACAATGAAAAAGAATTTTCAATTTTCAATTATCAATTTTCAAAAACGATTTCACGCGCGAGGTGGGTTTGGTGTGATTGAGATTTTGATTGTGGCGGCGATGGTCTCGGCCGCCCTCGTAGGTTTTGGCGAGGTGGCTCGTATTTCGCTCCGGTTGCTGCAGGATGAGAAGGCTGCGATGGAGGCTTCATTTCTGATTCAAGAAGGTTTTGAGGGCGTGCGAGCGCTCCGCGACCAGAGCTGGAATTCCAATATTTCCACTCGTCCTTCTGGCGTTAATCATTTTCTGGCCTCGGCCGGGGGTAGCTGGACGCTCGGCACGGCGGTTCAGCCGAACATCAACGGAAAATATTTCCGCACGCTGGTGTTTCACTCGGTGAACCGCGACGGCAATGATCGCGTTGCCTCAATCGGCGTGGATGATCCCGGAACAAGAAAGCTGACCATCACCGTTTCGTGGAAGAATCGAAGCGCCACAAGTTCCGTAAGCGCTTCGGGATATCTCGCAAACTTTCTTCAAAATTGATTGAGCTATGATGCATTGCCGCCAGAAATCGTTAAATCATTCCGCGCCGGGGATTACCGCAATGGAATTAGTGGTCTATGTGGGGCTGCTTGCTGTGATTTCGGTGTTTTTGGTTCAATCACTGACGATGCTCATGGTCGCTTACCGCCGCTTGCAGGGCGAACGCGACGTGGTGTCGAGCGCGCGGACCGCGAGGAAACGCAGGGGGCGGCGAGCATCTATACCCCGACATCGGTGCTGGGCGTGACAACGGGCCAGCTGTCGCTTGAGACGCCATTGAATCCGACAGCCGGCGAGACGCGTTCCTACGTTGATTTCTACGCAGATAATGAACGTCTTTACATGAAACGAGAAGGTCTGGCCGCTATCGCTCTTACCTCCGAGAGCGCGCGCGTGACGCAGTTTAACGTCCAGCGGATTCTAGCGGGCGCGCGCGAAACGGCAGAGATCGCTTTGGAAATTAAATCGCGCAGTCGAGGAACGCTTGAGACTTCTTCGCTCGTTAAGGCGAGTTTTACGCCGCGCGGCAGCTACTAGTATGAACCACGAATCAGTACTAAAATCTAACGCGAATAAATGCAAAAACATTTTGCGCGGATTCGCGCTGTCCCCCGCGTCACTTTGCGGTTTTCGGGACGGTTTTGCCGCGCTTACCGCCGCAATTTTCGTTTTCGCGGTCTCGGCTGTAATCATCGCCGGGTTTACCTTCGTCGCGCTTCGCGAGGTGAGGATCACCCGCAACTTGAGTTCCTCCGTTCGCGGCTACTACGCGGCCGAGAGCGGCGTTGAGGATGCGATTTATCGGTTTGTATCCGGAAAACAAATAGTGTCTGGCGAGACCATAAGCACAGGGACTGCCACGGGGACTATCGTCATCACCGCGGCGGGTTCGCAAAAAACTATCACCGTCGAAGGAGTTTTAGGCAATGTTTATCGGACGGTTGAAGCGGTCATCGCGGAGAATACTGTCGGCGCCAGCTTTTTTTACGGTGTGCAGGTCTCTGACGGCGGTCTTCAAATGTCGAATAATTCAACGGTAAACGGAAACGTCTACTCAAACGGCGACATTAACGGCGGGGCGGGTTCAACGATCACGGGGAGTGCCACGGTGGCCGGCGGTATCAATGCAAATCCCAGCGTCCAATGGACGGCAGAAAACGCCGATCAGAATTTTGCGACCGTCTCTTCGAATCGCGACATTGCCCAGTCATTCACCGCCAATGCCTCCGACAAGATCAATAAAGTGTCGGTGTATTTGGCAAAAGTGGGGAATCCGACATCAAACATTACACTTTACATCACGACCGACAACGGGGGGAAGCCTGCCTCGAGCGACATTGCCAGCGCCGTCATTTCTTATACCAGCGTTGGCATTACCGCCTCCTGGATTGATACAGCTTTGCCCAATCCCCCGACGCTGACTGCCGGCGCAAAATATTGGATTGTGCTGGATTACGGATCGAACTCATCTTCAAATTACTGGAACTGGCGAAAGGATGCATCAGACGGTTACGCCGGCAACACCGGTCGCTACACTTCGAACTGGAGCAGTGGGAGCGCAAGTTGGACGAACGTCGGCGGGGACTTGGCCTTTCGCGTGTGGTTAGGAGGAGTGAACACTAAAATTGACGGCGTGACCATCGGAAATGCGACCAGTGGCGAGGGGCACGCGAATCTATTCATTGACGCTACAGTTCACGGATCAAGTTGCCCGAACGCCTATTGTTTTGTCGAGAATCCGCTGCGCCAGGAGATGCCGATTTCAGACGGCGTGATTCAGGACTGGCGCAATGCGGCCGCCGCCGGCGGCACCTGCGCCCCGCCCGATTGCGATGCGTCAGGGAATTTTAAAATTACCGGCGGTGCCTCGAAAAGCATAGGGCCGAAAAAAATTACGGGGAATCTGGAGGTTGATAATAACGCGATTCTCACGGTCACGGGTACGTTGTGGGTGCAAGGCAACGTCGTTTACTCCAACGGCTGCATTGTTAAGCTTGCGCCGAGCTACGGTGGGAATTCCGGCGTGATTGTGGTTGATGGAACGGCGAATGTTTCCAATAATTGCAGTTTCTCCGGGTCGGGCGTCAGCGGGAGCTATATTATGCTGCTTTCGGCTAAAGATGCGCCGACGGAGAACGTCATGACAATCGACAATAACGCCACGGGAGTTATTTATTACGCTTCAAATGGCCGGATTAAGTTCTCTAACAATGCAGCAGCGAAGGAGGCGACAGCCTACGGCATCACCCTCGATAACAATGCGGTTATCACTTACGAATCCGGTCTTTCAAGCGTATCATTTTCCTCCGGTCCCTCCGGCGGGTACGACATTGTTTCGTGGGAAGAGGTCGAGTAGCGGTCTTGGCGCTGGTTTGCCCCGCCACAAGAAAGCCATAGATGAATTGATTATTAGGTAGGGAAAATATAGATACAAGGTCGCGAGCATAAACTCGCGGCCGCCCTGTAACGGGGTCTCTTTAGCGGGTTGGTTCCGCCGCTCAATTAATTCAGCCAGTAATGTTATACTGCAGGCAGCGAAGGTGAACGATTGCACCGCTATTTTTTCTTGCTATGTTATTAAAATCTTTTTTCAGTTCGTGGGCGCGCTCCTTAACGTCGTTTCCCGTTATGGGGCTTGACCTTTCGGATCTTGCCGTAAAATTCATTCGCTTTGATGAGCGCGGCGGCTCATCAATTAGAGTGCGTTATGCGGGGGGCGCAGAACTCGCCCCCGGGATTGTGGTTAACGGAAATATCGAAAAGCCAAAGGAGCTTTCCCGGGTGTTGTCGGGCCTCAGGACCGGAGACGGGCGCAACATTCGCGACAATCTCGTGGTAGCTTCACTGCCCGAGGAGAAGGGATTTATTCAGATTCTGCGTTTAGCCAAAGTAAAATCGGAAAATCTGGAAGCAGCAGTGCGCTGGGAGTTGGAGAGTGCCGTCCCCCTGCCGGTCGAAGAGATCTACTTTGATTACGAGACCGTGTCCTCGGCGGCTCATTCGGATCACACGGATGTTTTTATGCTGGCATATCCTCGCGGCGTGGTTGATTCTTATGCCTCGGTGCTCCATGAGGCTGGTCTTATTCCGGTAGCTTTGGAACTGGAATCGCAAGCGGTGGTCAGGGCCCTGATCGATTTGTCGGATTTGCTGCCGATGCTGGTGATTGATATCGGCGCTACGCGAACCAGCTTTGTTTTGGTGGCCGCTGGCGGAATTATTCACACCTCAACCATAGCAATTTCCGGCCAGTCGTTCGAGGGCGAGATCGCCACCAATCTTGGGGTCTCGCGCGAGAAGGCGCGGGAGCTAAAAGTGACTTCGGGCTTGAGCGTGAAGAGAGGAGGAGGCGACGTGGCGCGCGCGCTCGCTGGGACGCTGCAGCTTCTGATCGAAGAAATTCTTCGGCATATTGAGTTCTATCGCGACCACGCCAAAGATCGCGCCGAGCCCAGCGATAATATTGAAAAGATTATTTTGACCGGCGGCGATTCAAATCTGATCGGGATTGAATCGTACCTGGCGAGAGGCTTGAAAGTTCCGGTGGAGCGGGGGAATCCTTTCGGTCGGGTGCTGGCAAGAATGGGGGAGACTACGCCGCCGATTCCAGCTAACATGGCACACGCCTACACGACGGCCATCGGCTTAGCCTTGCGTCAGATTTTGTGAAATATGTTGCAGCTCAATATTCTTTCTCCAAGAGATAAAGAAACCTTCCGTTACGAGCGCGCCCGACGGGTATGGGCGCGCTTTGCCGTGAGGTTCTTTTTTCTGACCCTTCTCGCCGCAGGGTTCCTGCTGCCTTCTTATTTCATGACGGTCTTGCAGGAAAAGGATATTGCGCTGGAAGAGTCGCGCCTTAGTAAAGATCCCCGCATCGCGCGGGCGATCGAAATGGAGCGCGCCATTGAAGCTTCCCGCCGTGAAATCCGTCTGCTTGCGTCATACGTCACTAATAAGCAGAGCTTGGGGGTTTCTACCGAGTCGCTTATCGCGGCAGCCAGCTCGGGAGTAATCTTTAACACCATTCGGGCTGACCAAACCAAAAAACGCATCGAGATAGACGGATTCGCCATGAAGCGCGAAGATTTACTTAAGACCATCGCCGCGGCAGAAGCCCTGCCCTTCGTCGCCGAGGTGAAGTCGCCCATTTCCAATATTGTCAAGGAATCAAACAGCCCCTTTCGTTTAGAAATTATTTTAAAATGAAATTCAATCTCACGGCGGCACATAAATTTTACCTGACATTGTTTCTGGCCCTGGTCCTGCTCGGCGCGGCGGCGTATTTCATGCCGTTTTATTTATTCGGCAAAATCCGCGATTCCGCCAATCGAATTGAGAGAGCTAAGGAGGAGATCGCGCTGGCTGATCGGCGCTTGACTGAATCCCGCGCTCGCGAGGAACAGATGTCGGCTTACGGCGTGGGGCTAGAGGAAGTTCACAGTCATTTCTTCTCGCCAAAAGAATCTCTTAGGGTAATTGAGGCGGCGGAAAATATAGGCAAAATCACCAAGACAGTGGTGGAGATCGGTGTGCTGGACACAAAAGACAATGTCGCGCGGTTCCGCTTTAGCGCTACCGGCAGTTATTCTGATGTCATACGCTTTGTACGGTTGGTGGAAAACGCGCCTATTTATTTTGAAATCGAAAATTACTGGCTGGAGCGCGCGGCTCCGGCGTCATTCGGCGGGGCGGACAGCTTATCCGGCCCGCGGGCGTTGCTGGCCGCGCCGGCATCCAATGTCCGCGCCACTCTTACCGTTAAAGCTTTCCAAGCCGAATAATATGCAATTTCGAATTTCGCCGAAAGACATCAAAATAACTCGATTGACGATTGACCGCGCGGCGTTGGGCGGGGTTTTGCTGATCATGGCTTTATTTTTTGCTATCGGCGCGGGTTCGATCGCGGTTTATTATTTCTATCCCTACCGCGCCCTGAATAATCCCGCCTCAACGGAATTTAAGCCGAAAACCGTTCCCGTTTCCGAACTTGAGAGTTTGCGGGAGATTTTAAAAGAGCGGGGGCGGGTTTATCAGGCTTCCACCACGCTGGCGACCCCGCCGGCTTTTAGATAGCTGTTGATTCGCGACCGCATAACGGATACAATCATTGCCGTTATCCCCGACTCAATCCCCCCGTAGCTTAATGGATAAAGTAGCGCTCTTCCCCGCCTGCCAAAGTTTGCCCCTGTAGTTCAATGGACAGAACACTGGACTTCTAAGCCAGTTATGGGGGTCCGATTCCCTCCAGGGGCGTAGGCAAACGGCGGGCAGGTAAGGCGTTGATGAGGGTTCGATTCCTTCCGGGGGGACACTTTAGGAAAGCATAATTCGAGCTAAAACTCGCCAAGATCTATAAAGCATAAAATCTCAAATACACATATTATACACTATAGTGTATAATATGTGTATTAGTGAGTGTTCAATCTGTTGAGTAATGAATTTCTACCAGGAAGTCTATAAATGGGTGAAAAAAATTCCCAAAGGGAAGGTCGCAACCTATGGCCAAATCGCGACGTTGATCTCAACGCCGCGTTCGGCACAAGTCGTCGGTTTTGCCCTGCGCGCCTTGCCGCAAAACTCTGGAGTGCCGTGGCAGAGAGTGATTAATTCCCAGGGCCGCATCTCAATCCAAAATCCGCGCTGGCCGCAATCGGAGCAGGCAAAGCAATTGACGAGTGAGGGAGTTGCGGTAACATTTCGCGATAAAGCCTACTGGGTCGATCTTACAAAATTTCTCTATCGCTTCCCGCCAAAGGCCCGAAAATAAATCCCGTTAACCGCCTTATCCCATTAAAAATTCCATTGCAAACAGGACAAGTAATCGTGCCATCTATCGTACTATCCATCTATCTATTCCTCAACATTTCATCAATGGTGCTATTATAATACGCTATAGCGTATTATAATAGCAATTCAATATTGCCTCTTGGTTGGGATGATATTCCATTTCTCCTCGCCCTGTCAGAGATTTTGTCTCTAACGGGGCGTGGCTTTCTAGAGGTAACGGGATGAAAAACGCCACTTATCGGGCGGTTTTCACGGTCTCCTCCAGTTTCTCGATGGCGATTTCCTGCTGGGTGTTTGACTGCAGGTTTTTCAACTGCACCACGTTTCGGTCTTTTTCTTTGTCGCCGTATATCAAGGCGTAAGGAATTTCCTGTTTCACGGCGTAGGCGAGTTGCGCTTGGAAAGCCTTGTCTTCGCCGAGGTACTTGGTGGCGCCGACGCCGGATTTTCGCAGGATAGTCAGAAATTCTATGTATCGGTCTTCAAAAGCCTCGCCGAGATCAAACACCAGAACCTCCGTCAAGGTTTTTTGTTTCTTGATTTTCCCCAGGCGTTCGAGTGCCGCAAATAGGCGGTCCACCCCAATTGAGGCCCCGACAGCCGGAAGCGCTTGCGTCGAAAACCGCGCGGTCAGTCCATCAAAGCGGCCGCCGCCAAAAACGGAGCCTATTTCAGGGATTTCTAGGAGCGCCACTTCAAAAATTGATCCGGTGTAGTAACTAAATCCGCGCACCAGCGCCGCATCGTAGCGCAAGTACGATTGCGGCACGCCTAATTTTTCGGTTTTTAAGCGGAGCTCGCCCACTGCGCTCTCTTCAAGCCCGTTCTCGCCGGAAATTTTCCAGAGATATTCCTTGGTTTTCTCAAGCCCGATGCCGGATGCTTCCGCAACCGCGGTTTCCCATTCTTCGGGCGACATCTTGTCTTTTTTATCAATCGCGATTAATGTTCGGCGCTCGCGTTCTTTGGGGATGCCGAATTCAATCAACCGGCGCAAGACGTCGCGCTTGTCATTGATGCGGATCACGAATTTATCCACGCCGAGCGCTTGCAAGGTTTCGTAGATCACCTGGATTATTTCCGCATCGGCATCGAGCGAAGTCGCGCCAATAGTATCAATGTCCATTTGCGTGAACTCGCGATATCTCCCGAATTGCGGACGCTCGCCTCGCCAGATTTTTCCGATCTGGTAGCGCTTGAATGGCTTGAGGATTTCGGGGTTGGCGGCAAGCACGCGGGCAAGAGCGGTTAGGTCAAAGCGGAGCGACGTTTTATCTCGAGCCATATCTTTCACTTCGCCGCGCACGGCCGGCGCTACGCGAAAAATAATTCTGTCGGATTCCTCATCGCCTCCGGTAAGTGTCTCGGTGCATTCCACCGCCGGCGTTTCCATCGGATCAAACCCGAATCGCTCGAAGACGCCGCGGATCGTATCCATCATGGCGTTTTTGGCGATCATATCCTCCGGCAGTGCGTCGCGAAAACCGCCGGGGAGCGTCGGTTTTATTAATGCTTTTGGCGCGCTAGAAACTTTGATATTTTCTGCCGCATCTGTTGCCGGCTTTCTCCTCGATCCTCCTTGTTTTGCCATATAAAGCTAAAAATGCCATAGATTCTTGATTTTTTCAACCAACCTGTCTTAATGGAGGCATATGGAAACGCCGATTGGCAAAGTGACGCATTACTACGGCAAGGTGGGCGTCGCGGTCGTTAAGCTCACGGCACCCCTTCGCCTCGGCGATCGCGTCAAGATTAAAGACGGGGATCGCGAGTGGTCCCAGGAAATCACCTCCATGCAGGTGGATTACAAGCCCGTCGAGCACGCGAATGCGGGGGATGAGATTGCGATCAAGACCGACGACAAGGCCCGCGAAGGCGCATTGCTGATAGTGGAGAAATAATTTCGGCATTCTAAAAGCAGTAAAGCTTTTCAGGATTGTTTGGTTGTGCAAAAATTATTTAGCTACTAGCGGCTAGTTGTTCATTTCTAGAGACTAGCAATATGGCAGCCCGCCGTAGGTGGGGCTCGCCGAGTATGGCGGCTATGGTGTAGAGGTAACACAGGGGCTTGTGGAGCCCTTATCACGGGTTCGATTCCCGTTAGCCGCCCCAGAAGTTTCAAAATTGAAAATCGCCGGAGGGCATCTCCAAGCTAATTCAACTTCGCAGTGCTCGCCATAAGTAATTTCAACGAATGCGGTTCCAATGGCCGCTAGTTATTGACCTCGCAACTGGAGTCAACATATTATGTCAGCCATTGACAGAAGATTAACTTAAGATAAACTTGGTTTATATGGCAATGATTATCGGTCTTAGGCAGCTTCGGGAAAATGTAGAAAAGTACGTTTCTATGGTGAACAAAGGAAAATCTTTCACTGTAATGAAAAAATCAAAACCGGTTTTTCGCATTGTGCCTCCCGATGAGGATGATTCAATGTGGGAAACAGTAGTGGACTTCACCGAATTTTATAAGAAGGGGATTCCCGCCCGAGAGTTACTGAAACGACTTCGTTCTATTGATGCTAGATCTTAATAAGCGACTTAAAAAATTCTCCCGCAAAGAAAGGATAGAATTGGAGGGCCTAGTTGAGCGAATTGTTAATCGCAATCTTATGGGGCTCGACTGCAAAAAGTTGAAGGGATTGAAGAATTTTTTCCGTGTGCGGAAAGGCAGTATTCGCATCATTTTTGAACTCTCTAGTCCGGAGGTGAACATTTTGAATATTGAGCGACGTAAAGAGGATACATATAAATTCTAAAACTTAGCCGTTTTCTCCATTACAAACTTAGCGATGGCGCACCCGATCTCGTAGTACTGTTTATTTCTTGGGGGAGATCGGTTCAAATCCTGTGGACAATCGCCGCTGATAGGTTAAAATAGTTAAAGGTTTAATTTCGTATTTTTAATTTTTCACTTTTAATTTCCTGCCGTGGATATTTTTGCACACGCCTTGTGGTCCGGCGCCATCTACAATAAAAAACGAGTAGGTTGGGCGGTGTTTTTCGGCATAGCGCCCGACCTATTTTCGTTCGGGGTGCTGATAGCTCTGCATCTTCTGGTGAACGGTTTGACGCCCATCAACTTCGGCCCGGGCGACATCCCGCGCATGGATTACATCCCGCCGTTTGTCCACTCGCTTTACAACGTTTCGCACAGTCTCATCGTCTGGTCGGTGATTTTCGGCATCGCTTGGCTTTATTTGCGGCGGCTGCCGTGGGAGTTCACGGCTTGGGGATTGCATATTCTTATAGATATTCCGACGCACTCAACCGTTTTTTTCCCGACGCCGTTTTTATGGCCCCTGCCCCAGCCGTTTGTTAACGGCGTTTCATGGTCTATGCCGTGGTTCTTGTTTGTCAATTATGCGGCGATTGCCACTGTCTATTCGGCTCTCTATTGGAAATGGAGACGGAAATTGGCGTAGCGTGCCCGGCTTACCGACGTGCGGAGCAGACGAAGCGCCGGGCCGCGCAAAATCAAAAATCATCCGCGTGCGGATGATTTTTGATTTGCGGTTTTTACCCGTCTTCAAGCTTTTGTCTTTTTAGTCTTTTGTCGTTAATCTTTCGTTCCTCCATCACGGCGTAACCTCTTCGAACGTCGGGTTGTTGCGCTCGTCATCATTGGCATTCAGACAGCCGGGATTGCCGACCCCCGGCGGGATAGCGGTTGGGGACCCGGAAAAGTCTGCAAAGCCATCTCCGTCGTTATCTATCCCGTCGCGGCATTGAACCGGCGGAGGGGCGGTTGCGGTAGTGAAAAATATCTGGCCGCAGTTGTTGTTTTCATTTGATTCGGTGACGATGCCGTCGGGGTCAGGAGGATAATCCGCGCAGAAAATGATCCGATGCGTTCCCACTTGGCCGGCGCCAATGCTCCATGGGCTGGATATCAAAGTTTGTGAATTCCCGACGCTAAGATTGGTAATCGTCGGCGATCCAAGGGAAACGTCAATCGTCCCGTCGTTATTTATATCCAGTCGGAACCCATTCTGGAATGTCCCCGCCGCCTGCGCGTTTCCCCTGGTTTGTTACTGTTCCGCGGAAGTCGATTGTTTGGCCGGTTTGAAGAATTCCTGAATTCAGCGATGGTCCGGAAGAAATGATTAGGTCGGCCGCAGAGGCAACCACCACTCCGCTTACGGTTATTTGCGCGTTAGCGCAGTTGTCGTTTTCATTAAGCTCGGTGATTTGGTTGTTTATGTCCGCACACAAATACACCCTATGAGTGCCCTCGGGAATATTTGTCCAGTCAGGAGAAATAACGGTCTGGCTCCCGCTTGCGCCCATCCAGTTTACCCATGACGGGTTGGTCGGATATAAAACTACGTCGTAGCGCTGGAGGGGGCTTGTCCCAGGCACTCCTCCCGCGCCGACGTTATCGTCCCCGATGTCAACAAAGAACCAGTTATAAAATCTGGTAATCGCGTCCCCCCCTCCTGGGGCGTTGCTTACGGATCCGGTGAAAGAAATCGTGCCTCCCAATTCCGGAGAAGCAATGCTTGGCACCGGTTGGGTAGCGGTGAGATTGGGCGGGGCGATGCCGACGCAGATTTGAACCGAGGGCGTCACATCTTCAAATCCCATGCTGGCTTGGAACGGATAGCACCCGGCGGCGGCCGGAGCGGTAATGTTGAACGAGAAGAAAGCGTCAATGTTTTTCACGATCGGAGAGGTCGGCAGAGGAACTTTTCCTTGCGGCAGGCCCCAGCCGGCTGGATTTCCGCCGGTCACGGTTAATTGATACGGCGCGAATGCCCCCAAAGTCTGACTGCCGGTTAAATTGCCGGGCCCATTCCCAATGATACTAATGTTGCCGAACCAATCTCCCATCGCCTCGATTTTAGGAGTTGAGAGCGATACGGGCGAGAGCGTTTGCCATTGTCCTCCGCTCCATACCGCGAGGCCGTTTGAAGCCACAGTCTGTCCGTTGATTGTTCCGGACCCCATTGCGTATATTTTGCTCGCGTCAAACCCGCCGCTGGCGAGACGAATCAGCGAGAATTGCGTGACGTTAAACCCGCTAGTGATCTGGGTCCATGCCGATCCATTCCATCGCCAAACATTATTGTCGGATAGCTTGAGCGCGTAAATTTCCGTGGGCGAGACAAAACGGAAGTATCGCACCTGGTTTTGGGAATCCGAAGGGGTGAGAGCTATCCATTGACTGCCGTCCCAGCGCGAAACCAAGTTATCGACAATGGGATAGATCTCCGTGTTGCTTACGACCCAAAGTGATTTTCCTCCGGCATTTCCCGAAGTTATAGGAGTCCAACCCCAAGCATCGCATGAACCCATCGCGCATTCTGGATCCTCAAACCAATCAAGCCGCCAGACCCTGCCTCCCGCCAATACGTAGTTTGCGCTCTGATTCATGGCCTCGATGGCTCCGCTCGGAGCATTAAACGGGCACTTAGGATATGTGATGCAAACCCACGTTCCAAAATTTTTATAAACGTTGCCGCCCGACGCAGCAATGTGTTGTCCGCTAGTGCCTGGGACAAAATCGGTGGCAGTTATAGGTGGGATGGTTTCATTCCATTGATCAATAACCCAGTTTTTAAGTATCGCGGTAAAGGTGTTGTAGTTGCCGTCAAGGCCGAGCGCATTCCCGCAGTTTGGCTCGGTGTAATAAATACCAGATGCATAAGCGCGGTAACCCCAGCAATTTTTCATGGTGACGCTTACTGCCCGCGTCTCACTAGAGTTCATGGTCGTCGGAATAGCCCAGCTGACAAACTTGGCGCTATTCATATACACAGGTTCCGACGGAGGCGGAGGAGTATTGCAGGCCGCGGCGGAGTTGGTTGTCACCTGAACAATGTTTGAATCTAAGCTTTCCGTAGCGTCGTTATGCACGGCAACGATTTTATAGTTATAAACCGTGCCGGCGGAAACTCCGGTGTCAAGATAAGGGGACGCTCCGTCGCTTGCATATTGGCTGGCGGGGTTGCACCCGCTGCCTTGACAGCGATAGATCCGGTAGGTGGATGCGGTTTTTCCGGCCGGAGCGGTATAGGACCATGAAAGATTGTTGGCTGGGCTTGCGCCGTTGCAGGTTGTCCCGGCGGAAAGATTGGGCGGGGCGGTACCTCCGCCCCCGGCTGGAATAACGGTTAGCGCCGCGGAACACGTTGCCTGGCGAGCGCCTTCCTGCATGGTCAGAGTACAGTTTTGACTTAAAGACGGGTAGGTTATGGGTAAATTTCCACTTGCGGTTGAATTAAGCGATCCGTTGCCGAGTGGAGTTTGACTGCAGCTGTAAGTGTTTGTTGGCACGCTAAAACCGGTGGAAGACCAGTACGCGGTCGCCGAGTCTCCGGCGTATCCGGAGTTTGTTCCCGACGGTGTCTGGACCCATACCTGGCAGCTTGCGGTTACGACATCGGTTGCGGTTTCACTGACCGACGCTTGACCCAATGCGTTGAGAGCGTCGCGCACTGTCAGCAACAGCGTATAGGCCCCCGGAAAATTAGGGATAAAGGTTGGCCCCGGGACGCTTTGCGAGCCGCCGGAAAGACTTCCCGTGACACTTCCTGAAAGCGGAGGACATACCGATGGGCATGCACTGAAACTCCATGTATAACTCGCAAGGTTTCCATCAATATCGGCCGCCGACGCGCCGGAATGGGCGTGAGTGCTATTTACGGTCAAGGGGTGCGGGCTTCCGGCGTCTGCCGTCGGGGGGGAGTTTGGTGGTAAGCAGTTGCCGGTTCGGTAAGTGTTGCCCCACTCATACGGCGTTACTACTCCAGAATGCGAGTCCAAGACCTGAACGTAGTAATCGGTATTGCTTAAAAGGCCGGAGACGGTGATTGGAGGATTTGTTATAAGAAGGCCGCCTTGAGTGAATACCATCGGGCCGCTCGGGCTGTCTTTTAAGACATTTATGCCGAATATCTGATCAGTGAGGCTGGGGTCCGGCACAATAGAAGAAAGATCAATTGTCAGCGTGGCGGAGCTTCCAGAACAGCTCGTGCCTACCGTGGGTTGGCTGGAGGCGCAAGCCGGAACCGAGATACCGGCGCCGGTTTCGGATGTCCAGGAAATTGCAGTCCTTTCACCGGTTGGTGGAACGGAACTTGCACTGCGTAGCCCCGCCTCGCTCGCCCGAAGCGTTAAGCGAAGGAGAGGCGAATCAGTAGGCGCAAAAACACCGGCCGCGAGCAAAACTCCCAACACGGCAAAAGCCAAAATGGTAGGTGGCTTGGGGTTTATTAAGCCCAGTGTAACTCCGTTAAAGTTAATTTTCTATCCGGCGGATCAACAGGCACCTGTTACCTTGTTTTTAAGCATTTATTGCTCTTTTTGTTTGTGCGAGATTCAGTTGGAACATGAGTTGATAACCGAGGCAATATTTAGAACTGCGCTTCGTATTGTCGAATTTTGGTAACCAGTGCGGATGGATTCTGATAAGTGTTTGCTCTGCGTAAGAACAGTGCTTATCAAACTGAATAATAGCCCTTGCAATATCCAGAAGCATTACGGCTCAACTTCCTCAAAAGTTAGTACGCGGAGGGTGCAGGTAACTGGTCCTTCACTTCCGCGGGTGAGAGAGATGCTTCTGGTCCCCGACGTATTGTAGCGGAGGGTGAATGACGATCCGCTGCCGCTCGTGGAAGGCACCGCTCCGGCGGGGGCGCTCCAGGCGTATGCGCCGGAACTTCCGCCCGAGGCAGTGAATGTTGCATCAGTGCCGATAGTTACTTGCCAGGATGCAGGAGAGCAGGCGAGCGGCACGGGCGGATTATTTGCCACATCAGAAGAAGAATCGCTTGCCCACGCGCTAAGACTATCAAAAACCGACAAGTCGATTCCGTAAGTTCCCGCTACTGGGGGCGTGAAAGTAGGAGCAGGAATTGAAACAGGAGAAGCGCCCCCCGAGATTGGAGGACAACCGATATTGCCCGGGCATGTATCTAGGCATACGCCGCTGGGGCACGATGCATGGGTTATCAACCAGCGATAACTTCCGAGATTGTTATCGGGATCTGATGCCGTGCCGCCGGTATGACCGTGAGGAATGCCCGCGGTTATAAAATGAGTAGGACCGGCATACGCCGTTGGCGGACTTGCGCTAGTATTTTCTGTGACATTGCTGGACGCGGAAAGACCCAATGAATCCGTGACTGTGAGCCGTAGCGTGAAGCTCCCCGCAACGTTCGGAGTGTACGTGGGGCCAGAAATATTCGCATTCCCTCCTGCAATCGATCCGGAAGACGCGGAAAGGGCGGGGCACGCACTCGGGCAGGATACCCAAGTCCAGTTATAGCTTGCTAGATTTCCATCAGGATCCGTTGCCGATGCTCCGGAATGCGTATGGGATACGCCGGTTGAAAGTGCGTGTCCCGGGCCAGTGTTCGGGGCAGGAGCCGCATTTGGAGCCGTTACCCTAACTGTCACTGACGAGACATTGGATTGGGCGCCCAGTCTATCAGTTATCCGTAAGACCTGATATACGTAATCGCCCGGCGTATCATTAAATGTTTTTGTATAGGGTCCGCTGTTGCATGACGCCGGCGAGGCTGGGTTGTTGATCGTGGTCTCGAAAGTCGGCGCTCCTTGATTCAGGTCGGAATTCCAATCGCACTTTCCGCCCGAACTTACGCCGTTCGTCGCATCGGTCCATCCATTCGGGTCGTAGCTTGCGACGGCATCCCCATTCACATCACGGTCGGCAGAGAACCGAAAGTTCGTATATGTCGTTCCTCGAACCACGGTAAGAAAATTCGTGTAGGTAACACCGTCAATACTTATGCCGGCCTCTGCAACCGGAGGTTGATTCGGTGAGCCGCATGGTTGCGCAGTTGCAAAACTAATGTTTGAAGGAGGATTATTCCAATCGCCATCCCACGTGTTTATCACATAACTCCATGTCTGGCCGGCCGATACCGCAGTATCAAAATACGATGTTACAGCTCCAACATTTCCAAGATTAGTCCACGAACTATCACCGAAATAACCAACCGCACTGGCATAACTGGTACAGGAAGACCCCGCGCAACGACGGACATTGTACTGCGTAGCGCCCGCGTAAGGAGTCCATGACAGGCCAAGGCGAGAAGTTGCCCCGTCGCATGAAGGAGCGACGGAAAGAGTAGGACCCGCTCCTCCAACGAAATAATTCGCTGTCACGGTTTTGTTGGAATTCATCGTCAAGGCGCAGGGATTGCCGCCGGTGCAGTCCCCGGTCCAATTGGAGAAATTCTGCCCGCCAGATGTCGCAGGAGCAGTAAGAGTGATGCCAGTGCCGGAGGTAATGTTGTTTATCGTGTAATTCGTGGTGCCTCCGTATGGGGCTGGATTGCCGGCTATGGCAACACCAGATGCTCCGGAGGAATTGACGGTGAGAGTGTAGGTGGAGGGAACGCCAACATTGATTGAAAACGGACACGTCTGGGTCTGACCGATGCTGTTTTGCGCCGTTAAAGTACAGTTTTGGCTATCGTTCGGCATGGTGAAGCTGAATGGACCGACGGAAACACCGCTAGGATTTGACCCCCATGATCCAGCACCGCAGTCATAAGGCAGACGATTATCAGCATCGTTTGTTGCGTTGATCGTAACGCTTTGCAGAGATCCGGCAGCTCCTGAAACCGAAGAAGGAGATACAGAACAGGTGGGGAGTGGAGGAGGGGCAGGACAAGAAAAATAGTCAATTGTTGCAGGCGCGCTGCACCCAGCTGCGTTACAAGCGCTAACGCCGCCGCCATACCCAGCCCCAGCTAAAAATGGAAGCGAGTAAGGCGATGCTGCGTTGCAGTTGTATGTATCGCCAGAATACGCCCCTCCCGCGCATGTAGCACCTCCATTCCAGCCCGTCGGAGAAGACGGTTCGCGGTCAATAGCCAGAGTATAACTGGTTGCTCCCGCCGACGGATTCCATGTTGCTGTTGCGTTTGACCCCGAACACGATCCGCTCGCTCCAGTCGGAGGCGCGGGAGTGCAATTCGGGGTGGTAAAAGTAGGATAGGCGGCCGCCACCGTTACTCCTCCCGTCGCTGTGATACTCCGAAGCGAATAATTATAGGAAGTCTCACTTTTTAAGGGTGTCAGGAGTACGCTTCCTGCCGCGGGAAGCGTAAAGTAATCCCATCCTGTGCTATTAAACATGCCCGCTGGAGTGTAGACTATTCCAAGAGAGCACCCGCTGCTTCCCTCGCATACATCAACATTTACCCCTTCACCATGGCTATCGGGATCTGCCCAGCTTATAGTAGCTTGAGCAACGCCGTTGCTACACGTAGTTGAATGGCTGACTGCAGATGCGCACGCCGGCACGGAAATTCCAAGACCGGCAGACTGGGTCCATCGGGAAGCTTGCGAAGTATTAAATGACTGAGGATCAGCAAGATTCGTCGACATTAAAACACCAGCCGCGAGCAAAACTCCTAACACGGCAAAAGCCAAAATGGTAGATGGCTTTGGATTCATTAATCCTAGTATAACTCTGTTAAAGTTAATTTCAATATCCGGCGAATTCACACGGGACTGTGATTCGGCTGTTTAAGTATTGAACTTCCTACATTGCGCCTAAAGTTTTAGCTCGTTCGCGATTCTTCCCGAGAGCCTCTTTAAATTGATCCAGTCCGGAGTCGGCGCTCGCTGGGTCATTTCCGGGGTAACTTCGCCTCCAGTCTGCTAGGCTAAGTTTTCCCGCGAGTTCTATCGCCCGCTCGAAAGACCTCTCGGCGTTTTTGTACTCTCCGAGATTAAGTTCCGCCACTCCTAAACTGTTCCAAAGCCAGGGGTTATTGGTTGCGTTAGGCGCGCTGGCAAAAGCGTTTTGTATTGCTTCTTTCGCCTCCTGGTACCTTCCCGCTTTTGATAAAATCCAAGCCAGATCATTATATCCGGCCCACTCTGACGGCGCCCAAGCCGTGAAGCGGCTGAAATCTTCCGCCGCGCGCTCCAAATCACCCGCGCTGTTTCTATACCCGTAAATTAACCCGCGCACATATAGCGAGCGCAGATTTTCCGGATTCACTTCAAGCTCTTTGTTGATTTCATCAATCGCGGCGTCGCCATCTCCTTTCACAAAAAGAATCCGCGCGAGCTGGTAATGCCCCCAAAGAATCTTCGGATCAACGCGAAGCGCTTTTTCGTACGCCTTTTTCGCGCGCCGAAGATCATACGCCCCGCCGTTAAAATAATAATTGCCCAAACTCATCAAAAGCTTTTCGTCGCGAGCGGCAAGCATGAGCGCGATGGCCGGAGAATGTCGCTTCTTCCACGCAAAGTTCGCCATCGTGTCTTGCGAAATCAGAAACGCGATGCCCAGGAAGCCAATGGCCGCAATCCAAATTCTGGTTTTGGTCATACAGGCAATAAAAAATACATATTCCGGTGTTTCACTTCGGCGTTTTTGCTATCTCTCTATAGTTCCGCAGGCGGCGCCGAGATACACATCGTCGAATGACTGACTAACTTGGATGGAAAGCGGGAGATCTTTTGCGAAATCATCCGGAGAAATATCGATCAATGTTTCCGAGTTGCCGTCGGTCATGTCGGTAAGACGGTATTTAGCGTAGGTCCTTGATGGCCCGCCGCATTTTCCGATGTGGATGTATGCCGGCCGCTTTACGTCCCTGTCGCCGGAGGCAAGCTCGAGCGCAATCCATACCCTGCCGTCTCTATCTGCAATCCGCGCCTCGGCGCGGTCGCCCGTAAAGTTCATCTGGCTCAGTGAAAGTTCCCATAAGGTTTTGCCGCGATCAATCGCTGAACGAAGAATAAAATATGACAGCCCGGCGAGAACAGCAGCCAAAAGCAGAGCAATCAAAATTGATTTTTTCTTGGCAGTGATAATATCCCGGAGCATAAAATTAAAATTGCGCGCTCGAGACCGCTCGGATCTGAGATTATTTTATTGGTCGCCGGCCGCTGATGTCAAACGCGCCTTCAGCAATCGCGAATAGGTTTTGCAACAAGTCGTCCTCCGCTCTTTGGACCATTTGGCGTCATACGTCGTATTGGCGAATGTCTCTTGGAACTTTGCTGGTTTCCGGTTCCCAGTTGCTTTTAATTCCGTTTGGCAATCAGCTACCTAATCACCAGGTCATTTAATATCTTCTGAAACTCCGCCCGGTTTCGCATCACGTAGATATTCTTGTCCTTAAATGCGCCGGTAATGTCTAGATACTGCTCTAAATATTTTTTTGCCTCCTTTTTTTTGCCTTGCGCAAGGAAAGAATCTCCAAGCACCTGAAGACAGATTGAATCAGCATAACCGACCGTTGATTTGTCAAGCCGATTGTTTAACTTCTTTTCTGCGGTTTCAATCGCGTTTTTATAGTCGTTGTTTTGTAAGTAAATACCGGCGAGAGAACATCGAAAGGCATTTGATGGATTTGGCAATTCAGTAGCGGCTGCCTTAACTTTGTCAAATTCGGCGAGCGCGGCTTTAATATTTTTGTCGCGTGCCAACTGGTAACCAAGAATAATGTGGGCTATCTGAATGTCTAAATGTTTTTCTTCTCCTACAGGAACACTCTCGATAGCCATTTTTGCATATCTTTCTGCCGCATCGAAATCTCCGAAAAAATGTTTATAACGCGCAAGCAGGGTATAAACCCTAAACATTCTCAAATCAATTTTATCTTTCGCTTCTATGGCCGCGGGCAACACTGCTAGGCCTTCTTCGGGATTGTTATTTACTTCAAAATCGTCAAGCGCAAGAAGATAACGGTCAACAAATGATTTATCCGGATAGCGAGAAATGTGTTCACGGAATATCTCGTCTGCTTTTTCATAATTTTCGAGTTTCCGATATGCCCGGCCGGTGTCACTCAAAGCAATTTCCGCACGAAGAGCGTCTTTCTTTTCAAGGCCCAACGCAAGCGCTTTTTCGTAGTGCTCGATAACGCGCGGCCAATCGGCTTCGGTCCAAGCGGTATATCCAACCATTGGAGTACCCTGTCCGAACGCGACTCGCGCAAGATAGTAATGCGTCAACGGATCATTACTGTTCCATCGAAGAGATTTTTGAAAATAGGAATCAGCGCGTTCCAGATTACCCGCCTCGCTTGATTGAAACTCCGCAATGCCCTTTTTAAGATAATACGAAGCAAAAAGCGGACGGCTTAAATAAAAACCCAACCCGCCGAGTATTATTACGACGAGAACCGCCGCAAGAAAACGTTTTTTCGATGGCGCCTCCGCTATCGGAGCTTCGAGAGCATTATCCATTTTTTATACGAGGTTACTCAAACGCGCTCTTGCTTCCTCCGGGATCTTATCCCTCCAGTTTCCCGCGGCGACTCTGTTTTCATCCCGCAGAGCGGTATAAAATCCCGATGCCCTGATAAGGTATGTTTCTCTTTTATCCTCTGACGGCGATAGTTCTGGCGAGGCAAATTCCAAATCAATAGTATCGCCGGGAATCGTTTGAACATATTCTCCTTGTTCGCTCTTTAAAACATCGGAGACCTCTTTCTCCAGCCGATTGTGGCGGGCGTAGAGAAGTTCCGGCTCCTCCTCCCGATACTCTTTTTGAATACCCCCAACCCCCTGTACGGCTCCGATAAAACCAAGAACGTGCTTTCTTCCGGCAGTCATTTTAATAGAGAGCGTGCCGTCCAGTAAAACCGCTTCTTTGGGAAGTTCAATAAATTCCGTGTTATATTGCCATGCGCGCGGTTCACTTATGCTCGCAAGACGATAATTGCCGCTTTTATCTTTATATTGGTACGCAAAACAACATCCATCCTTACCTGACCCGTATTCATATCCTATAAAAAATGGTATTGCTGCAAAAAATCCGCCGGCGGATTTACGGCTCAACCAACCCCCTATGAATACGCCTAAAAGCAATAAGAGCGCGCGAGCAAACCCGAAACCAGAAAGAAGAGAATACTCGGTTTTTTGTCTGGGTTCTGCAACTGCCAGGCCAAGCACCCAATCCCGAAACCACGATTTCACGACCAAGTGCACGGTTTCCTGGGGTTTCAAATTCTTGAAAGTTATCTCAACCGCATCGCCTTTTTGAAGTACAAGGCCGCTGGTGGTATCTCGCGGACTTTTCGAGAGAAACCGTTTATCGGCTATTTGAGAAATATGATTCTCTTCGCCAACGCTCGCCGAATCCGGCAATACGACATTCTCTTCTAATTGTTTTTTTTCAACGACATAAAATTTTCTGTATTCGGAATCAACAAATACCTCGGTATTTTTCGGATGGATAATATGTTTTAATTGTAGCCATTTAAAATAGCTTTCTTCGAGTTCTATTTCCTGAATCTGAAATTTCAATTTTCCGTCATGCGGTTGTATCGGCGCGTTGATCTTATAGAGATCGGGATAGATACGTCCGTCGTCGTAAAGCGATTTAGCGACCTCATACGAATGGTAGTAGCTTTTTGGCCTGCCGAACAAAATATCGTTTTCTAGTCGGTATGCGCTTCCGTCAAAATATGCCAAGAACGGTGTTGATACGTCTTTGGGTGGCGGAGGAGTATCTGCGCTCGCCTTGTTAGGACCCAACAAATTAGTTAATCCATCATCTTTTCCTTGCGACTTTTTTCCTTTTATAAAATTGGCAACATTCACAAACGCCCAGCCAACCAGTAGAAGCAGAATTAAGAGAACGGCTTTGGAAAAGAATTTTAAAGGCGCGGTTATTTTCGAGGCAATATTTTTCATGTTTTTAGGATTATTTCTTACTCTGAACTATATAGTAAGTGCCTTTGTTTATCCAGTGCTATGGTTATCCACATAACCAAGGGCAATCGCGTAAAAAACCGTCTCCCGTTCAGCATCCAAATCCAACTCACGGTGCAAAACCTCATCCTGCATAGCCCCGATTGCAGAACAGCCAATGCCGAGAGCTTCCGACACAAGATAAATATTTTGTCCCAGATGTCCCGCTTCAATGAGACCGAATTTAAAAGACAAATTTCCGTATTTTACGAAAGAACGCTCTTTGATGAAAGAAAAAACAATAACCGCTGCTGCCTTTTTTGCAAAATCATAATGAAACGATTGTTTGAGCGCGCCTACATCGGCATGAATGATATTTTCCAGAGAATGGTCAACATTATTATAATGATACACCCCCGCATCCGCCCCCGCGACATTAAACGCAAGCAGATAGAGCTCAACCGAATACGTAGCCCCTCCGGACGGATAGGGCCTGCGGCTCAAGGCGGGGTTGGGATCTTTACCGATAAACCCGGCACTCCAGCCAAGTATTGCTCCGAGATCTGATATATCGACCGGCTTCTCGCTAAACTCCCGTCTGGACATACGGGATGTCAACGCTTTTTCAAGCGTAATTTTCCCAAGCTCCGGCTTTGGCAGTTTTATCGCCGGAGAACGCCGATACAATTTCCATCGGACATTCTCGCGTCGCCACGAACTCGGCCATTTTGCAGAATCTGGATCTATCTCCGGCCTGTTTTTTTTGAAAAACTCGAAAAACGGATGAGTCATAAAATTATTTCTGTCGAAGTAAAAAATAATTGCCCATCGGCCTTCCGCCGTTTTCCGTAGGAATACTGGTTAACGTTGACTCAATAATTTCAAAAAAATCCGAGAAGAGCTCTTTCAACTCCGCATGCGTTGAATAATAAAGCCAAAGACTCGACGCGGGAGCAACTCGGTATTTTAACCCGCTATTGCCGAGGGTAGAATCAAGATGGCTCAAAGAGGCAGACATATATACCCCGCCGCTTTTTAATACTTTTTTAATTCCGGAGAGATATTTTCTTCTTTGTGGAGGCATAATGAGATGCAAAAGCCCCCACTCAAAAACAAAGTCAAAAGAATCGTGTAGCTCGGCGACGGAAAGCGCGTCCATCGTTCGAAAAACGCATTGCACATTTTCCTTTTTTGCATTATTCTCTGCGCGCTGTCTTGCAACTTCCGAAAAATCTATACCGGTAACATCAAACCCGTTTTTTGCAAGATATAGTGAAAAACGTCCTTCGCCGCATCCTATATCGAGCGCTTTTCCGGGAAGTATTTTTTTTGATTCCACCAATTCCATCAATTCCGGCGGGGGATTTTTTACCGTCCAGATTGTTTTATTTTCTTCGTAGAGTTTCTCAAAAATTTCTCGCATATTGATTGTATATCAAAGCATCGGATGCGGAATTATATTCATATTTTCTTCCGCGCGCGGAGTTTTGGAAAATCCCATTTTCACCGGCGCCTCATATAACCTTTTGACACCGAGATATTTATAGTGCTCGTTAAGATACAGAGGATAGAGCTTCGGTAATAGCGAAACGAATACCGCTAAACCCGCCTCTTTTGCGATCGGCGCCGTAACGTCAACTAGATACGCTTTAAAATTCTTTTCTTGAAGAATCTTTTTTAATCCCTCTAATTTTTTGCCGACGTCGGTCCCGGAAAATTCCCCTTTGATTATTTTTTGTACCGGTCCGCCAAAAAGAAAATCCACATCTTTTTTTCTTGCTTGATCCGACCAAAAAATTCGCCTTTGCGGCAAAGTATAAATATCATGACCCGCTTTATCAACTGCCTCCTTTTCGGAAGCGGTTACGTCGCTGGAAACGCCCACTCTCAATGCTTCTATGCTGGCGTCTATGATTGCATGCTCAATGTCCAAATCGGCTCTTGGAGCGACTTTTACTGCACACCGCCCTTCTGCATCTAAAATGACTGCGAGGACCGTAGGTACGCCAACGTCAGTCGTAATGTCAAAAAAAGATATGTCAATACTATATCGCCTGCATTCTCCGAGAATTTTCAAAATAACAGGGTTATCTGTATCGGATAAATCTATAACTGGCGACGTAAGCTTGTTCAGCCAAAAAATCATAAACGAATCTCTCTCTATCGCTTCACAAATCGCGTTGTATGCCGCCATCTCGCGACTGCTTCCCGCGGCGGCGCCGCTCGTAGTCATTCCACGGATAATCGGCTCTCCTTCCAATGTTTCATACAGCAAAAATACCAGTTGGGCAGGAACAAAAAACTGTTTTTCATCTATAAAAGAAATCGCCCGTGTCCAGCTGAATCTGGTGGAATGGTCAAAATAGTGATTTTTATAGTACACGGGGTCTTTTAACTGCTTGTCGGAAAATGCTTTAAACAAATTCGGGTCCAACGCCCCCTTGTTTTTCAATTCTGAAAATGATCCTCTTATAAGGCCGTTTGGATCATAGTTGCACACCGAATATCGCTCAAGGCATTCGGCAAGAGCTTTTGTCGCGGCGGTATTATGATCAAAAGCCGCCCCATCGCCAACGCTTCCGCTAATTTCTCTTGGGATTCCGCTCGGTACTGTAATCGGCTCTAACGAAAGATGCGCGCAAATGACCTTGGGCCAATCCGGAATCGGATATTTAAAACTCATGGAGCGAATGATGTTTTCGTCAACCAAGCGCAAAACAAATCTCAAAATCTTTGGTTCTATATAGTCAAGTTCGTCGCCAAACCCTTTTGTAAAAAGCTTTTTCCCGAGAAGCGTCTCGAGGGCCTCCAAGAACATAGAGACGATTCGCGCCAAAATCGCATTTAAAAAGGATGAGCCAGAAAAGGGTTTTTCATCCTCCGACATCAATCCGGGCGCCGCGGTCTTCGCGCGCATGACGTACCAAAGTTCACGCTCGTTTCCCATATGTGATCAGGACATAAATATTACTTTTCTGTCCCGCATTTATCTGCTATCGTATCCAATACAAAGAGTACCGGTAGTGAAATAATAGTTAAAGTAGCGCTGAAATGCAAAAAATCCTTGTGATAGGGGGCTCGCGCTTTGTGGGACCCGCCCTCATCCAAAAATTATCTGCCGGAAATTTTGACATTACCGTATTGAACCGCGGCCTCATACATTCCGATTATCCGGCTGGCGTTCGTTTTATAAAAGGGGATCGAAACACCGGTTTTAATATACAGGAACATTTTGATATTGTCATCGATATGTGCGCCTATACCGGAGCGCATACAAAGCGCGCGCTTGAGGAATTGCGTTTTGATTTTTTTGTCCATATGAGCACTGCGGCTGTGTACAAAAAAACGGAAATTTTTCCGCTCACCGAGGAATCGCCTATTGGTGAATGGCCGCTTTGGGGGGACTACAACAAGGGAAAAGTTGAATGCGAGCGGGTATTAGCTGCTAGCAAAATAAAATTTGCGGCCATCCGGCCAGTCTATATCTTGGGTCCAAATAATTATTGTGACAGAGAGCGATTCATATACTCGAAAATTAAGCGTGGCGACCCGATTATTTTGCCGGGGAACGGCGAAGCGCTTGTCCAATTTGTTTTCGCCGAGGATGTTGCGAAGTCAATTGCCTTGATCGCGGATAAACAACTCGCCGGAGTTTTCAACTGCGCCGGCGACAAAGCAGTTACTTTAAAAGGGCTGGTTGAAGAAATGGGGCGGATTATGGAACTCAAGCCGAAACTGCGATATAATCCAAAAACCGACGGCGGCCAATTCGACATTGCCGAATTCCCATTTGCTAACGCCAATCTCTTATGCGATAACGCGAAGTTAAAGAATATGGGCGTCGTTTTTACGTCTCTTCAAACAGGCTTGCAGGAAGATTACGAGAGTTATTACCGGCATGTCATTTGATAAGCCCCCGAAAGAAAAAATGAAAGTAGCGCGCGATTCTGTGGCTATTATCTTAGCGGCTGGTCGCGGCATGCGGTTAAAACCATTGTCCGACGCTTACCCCAAATGTCTTATTCCTGTCGGCGAATTTCCCATTCTTTATCATCAAATCAAGTCTTTGCGGTCGCACGGGATCAAAAGAATCGTTTTAGTTCTGGGGTTTATGGCGGAGAAAATTGAGCGGTATGCGCGATTGACGTTTCCCGATCTAAAAATTCCATTCGTCTATAACCGCCAATTTGAAGTTACCAATACTCTTTATTCGTTGGCTCTTGCCGCAAAAACTGTTGCGCCGGGTATTGAGGTATTCCAATTGAATGGCGACGTGGTATTCGATCCTCGAATAATCGGTCTTTTACTAAACGCTGAACGCGGCAAAAGTTATGTTGCGGCGCAAATGAGACATTGCGCCGAAGAGGAAATAAAAATAGAACTGGCTGGTGACGGATCGGTTGCACGGCTTAATAAAAAAATCCCGCCGGCACTAGCCATCGGAGAAGCAATCGGCATCAATAAATTTTCGCCTCAATTTTTTCTGGGGCTTAAAAAAAGTTTACACGCGCTAAAGGGCGACTATCCAATGGAATACTTCGAATATGCAATCGAGCACGCCATAAACAACGGCGCAAAAATTTATCCGTTGGATATTAAAGAACTAAAAGCGGTTGAGGTTGATTTTTTGGACGATCTCAAACGCGCGCGGAGCGAAGTTTTACCGTTTCTATCTTAGATCAATTTATGGGTCAGGATTGCAGAAAGCGCTTTATCTGATTTGCGACGCTGACAATTTTATCTTGTGGCAGAGAATAATGTACCGGCAGTGCCAAAGATTCTTTCGCAATTTCTTCAGCAATCGGAAAGTCGCCGGTCTTATATCCTAAATTCTTGAAAGCAGGGAGATAGGGGAGCGGCACCGCGTATGGGTCCATCGCGCGTAATCCGCGCTTATGTAAAAATTCCGTCAATTCTTTTGTTCTTTTTGTGCGTATAGAGAAACGATATCCATTCGTGAAGTAGGCGGAATGTTCATCCGGCAGTATCAGATCGCCGACTCCCTTAAGAAGTTTCTGGTACAAAAAATAATTTTCGCGCTGTTTGGCGATATAAGATTCTAGAAATTGGAACTTGACATTTAAAACCGCAGCATGAAACGGGCTTAACCGGCTGGCGACACCGATAATTACGTTGTTGGAGTGGGATTCTTTTAAAGTCGGCGCGCCGTAAGTGCGCATCATGGATATTTTTTCAGCTAATTCTTTATCATTCGTAAAAATCATTCCTCCGTCACCGAATCCGCTGAAAATCTTGGTATGGTTTAAACTCAAACATACCAAATCGCCGAATTGTCCTATCGGTTTATCTTTATATCTCGACCCGATGGCTTGCGCCGCGTCAGCAATCACCCGCAGTCCGTGTTTTCGCGCAATTTCCAAAGCGGGATCCATGTCCGCCATTTTGCCGTTTAGGTGAATCGGCAAAAGCGCTTTGGCTCTTGGTGTAATTGCCGCTTCTATTTTAGAAACATCAATATTGAATGTATTTGGATCAACATCAACAAAAACCGGCCGAGCATTGACCCAGCTAATTGCCGCGGCCGATGAAAAAAAACCAACAGCAGGCGTGATAACTTCATCTCCGGGGCCAATATCGCATGCCTTCAGCGAAAGTATCAACGCATCAGTCCCGCTTGCGACGCCAAACGCATATTTCGCCCCGCAAAAATCAGCCAAATTCGCCTCAATCTCCTGCACCGCTCCTCCCAGCATAAAATCCTTCCGGCGGACAATATCCAGGAAAGATAGAAGGATTTTTAGATTTAAGAGTATTTTACTCATTTTTAAGTTTTAGCCATTTCCCCTGTATTTTCGTTCCCCTTGACAAGTGAGAGGCATTGACTATACACTTAAGACACTAAACTTGAACGGTATCCTATATGGGTGCCGTTCGTTTTTTTTTACACTTCGACTACAAAGCGCGGGAGGACTTCGACCGAGCTCAATCGAGGTCCTTGCCCCCGCGTACTTGGCAATTGGGGAATCAACGAAATAATGAATCAATGATTTTTTGTCCCTTTTTGTTTTCGAGAAATACAACGCGTCGTTTCGCCTCATCAAACGCGATACAAAAACGGGAAAAAATTCCTTCCCGCCCGAGGACACGAGGAACCGCGGCACACTCTACGAAAATCGCGGGGACTTTCAGTAAAATTCCATTAAATTGCATCCGTACTATATGGGTGTATCCCAAAAGTGGCTCGCCGGAAATGCCGCGTACCAAAATCTTCTTCCCCGAATGAATATCGATCCTCAACGCTCCCGCGTCGCTGGCAGACAAAAGAGTCGTGGTAGCGCCAGAATCAATATGAAAAAGAGCGCGAATTCCTCTCCCCTCCATGCCCAAGACAAAAATTTCTGCCGCCGGGAATATTCCGACGTGACCGTCTTCTTGAAAACGGATTCCGTACGGAAAAACAAATCGGCTCATACGCAATACGCGACAGTAGTTCCTTCCGGAACGGTCACAAGAAGTATGTCGCGCCACGTAGCATGAGGCAGTTTGCGACGAACCGATTTTAGCACTTTTTCAGTCGTAGTATCGGCTGCAACAATCTTTCCTTTTACAATTGCAACTTGTTTTCCCCCGTACTTTTTTACATCAATAACCGGTGTACTCATCTTTTTCATGCTACAAGAATAAATTTTCTCTACTCAAAAGTCAATCTCTTTCTCTGCTGGCAGATTGCGCGAGCGAAAGTAAAAATTATTTCCGTCAATAAAAACCGCGGCGCGCATAACGCCGCCATCATAACAAAACCGCCGTCCCGGCGAAAGCCGAGAAGGCGGCGAGATCAGCGTTTATAGGTTAGCAACAGGAAGATCCATATCGGAAAGGCAACTAGTTTTTCCTTTCCTGACGCAGAATGTTGTGTGTGCCGGCGCGGCGAAGAATCACAGCATCACCGCGATACTGAAAAGTGAAACGGTATGCGCGGCTCGCGCGCGCATACCAGATCGGTGTCCCTGGCAACTTTTTGGCACGGAGCGAGTGATGACGCGGATTTACTATAAAAAATTCGAGCGCTTTATCGAGCGCTCGTTGGATCCTCGGCGGCAATTCGTTGTAATCTCGCTTGAACGGTTCAGTGAAGACAACTTTCATTTTTTCTTTAGGGCGGCGAGGAGTTTTTTATGATTGGAAAATGGGCCCCGTGTTCTGCCGGCGCGAATTGCCGCTTCAGCTTCGGCTTCTTTTTTTTGCCATTCGGATGTCCAAAACCACCGTTCATCAAGTCGGATTTTAATCGCGTTCTTCCAATGGTAGAATTCCTCGTACTCTTGTCTGGGAATTACTACTAAATCACCCCGGCCGGCAAGTTTTTTGGGAATGGTAACAGCGTCATTCATGCAATTATAATAGGACTCTAAATCACCGAAGTCAATTCAAGCGCAATCAACTTTCCCTATACCGGCTGCTCGGCATCATTCGCCGGTATCGGCGGATGAATCTAATCAAGATCCCTTGAGAATTGATAAATAGACAGTTGATGGGATTAGCGCACCACTCTCCTCAGCATAAAATCCTTACGGCGGATAATGTCCCAGAGAGATAGAAGGATTTTTAGATTTAAGAAATACTCATTCATAGTTCTGGGCCCTTTCGCCTAATATTTTACTAACTTCTTTCTGAAAGATGCCGCTTTTATAAACCGGGCATTTGAGACAGGGGATATCTTCGCGCGGTGGTTTCAAACCAAGAAGCATTTCTTTGGTGTACCGGTATTTTTCGCTCCTTAGGGATTTTTCGAGCCCGTTCTCAAAGACATTCCCAAAATCTGACCAGATGTTAACGCAACAACCCAAAAGTTTGCCGTCCCAGTTGATTTGGGGGCTTTTCCATAATTGGTAGCACCACGGTTCTTGAGTCTTAGAAACGTCTATGCCGCTTTCTTTTAACACGGTCTCTTTATCTTTAACTGGGGAAAAAGAGGGGTTCCAGTTGGCCTTGGGGACGAATTTCATATTCAGCTCTCCCGCCATTGCCTTTGCCTTAGGCAATTCGTGCTCATTGTGTCCGAAAATCACGAATTGCCAGGTTATAATAGGAAATTTTGAATTATATTTTTCTTTGTAATAATTTAGTCTTTTAATATTCTTAATTACGTTATTAAAGTCGCCTCCCTTTCTGTATATCTGATATGTTTCTTGAGAAGCCCCATCGAGGGCGATATTAAAACGTTTAAATTGATATTTTACCAAAGCTTCGAGGATGTCTTCTCTAACGAAATTAAAGTTGGCTCCGGTGCCAGCACTAAGGTTAATGCCCTTTTCGTAGGCATAGCGGAGAATTTCCCCAAGTGATGGATTGAGAAATATTTCTCCGTAGTTGGAAATTTCAACCTTTTTTATTTCGGGGTTCTCATCAACAAACTTTTTGAAATTTCCCAGATTCAAAAATCCCCATCCTACCACGCCCTTTTTATTGATTCCCATGCCGGTTGGACAAAGCGGGCATTTGAGCTGGCAAACGCTCGACGTTTCAAGCCGAACCGACTCGCCGATGATGCCATATTTCAGAAAGTTATATACAAGTTTCCAGAACGGCACACTCCCTATATAACTTTTGAGTAGCCGATACTCAAATAGCCGTATTTTGAACAACGAGATCAGCTTTTTCATTGAAGAAATGATAACACATAGCTTATTGTTAATATCATATACAATCTTTTTGTCAGACGGTATCCCCAAAAGCGAGAAACACTTTGAAATCTATGAATTGATTCATTATCGTTATATCGCCTATACTTTTAGCATATTGCTCGATATAACTATAACACCCGAGTTTTATTAGACGTTGTAGCTTATGTATCAGTTTAGCAGGGCGTTCAAGCTAATCACAATGATCCAGAATAAGGGCACCGCCTACAAAGAATTCATAGAGTTCTTGTACGGCGAGACTCCTCCCGCGGACCATAACTTTTTGGCGCGCGTTGATCCGTCTGTGGTTACGGAAACAATCAAATCAGACGCGTATGATGACGCGGTGCGTTTTGAGGAAAATCCCAATCTCAATGCCAGTATAGGATTCTTGATTGAGTATCCTTTTCACTACTACATCTATAAAAACATTTATCCGCATCTTCCCGAATCAGAATTTATCATTGATGCGGTATGGATAAGGAGAAACGTAAAAAATTGGGCGGAACTCCTCGAGGGCTTCACAAAATTTCTTAACGACGAAAAAGTGCGGTTTCGCGTTTTCCATGCTGGGCTGGACGCTAACGAATTTTTTAAGAATTACCAAATACTGGTTGCCAATACTAATAAACCCGTCCTAGATCTGCCGTGCAACCGGAATAAGAAAAAAGTCCGAGTGATGTACGGGCACAGCAAGGATCTATGGAATTTCGGCCCTTGGTCGCGCCGTTTTGATCTCGCACTTGTTTATGGGCCATATAGTCATAAGTATGTCCGCAATTACACCCACAGCGTCATAGTAGGGAATGCTAGACTTGATGGCTGGTTTAGCAAAGAGGCGAATCAGGGCGCTCGCGATGCTCTCAAGATACAGTTGGATCCTCATAAAAAGACCATCTTATATTTACCCACCCACGGCAACCTCTGCTCTTTGGAGTTTATTCAAGCGTCAATCCCGAAACTGCTTACGGATTACAATCTTCTAATAAAACCCCACCAGCTAACCCTCTATGCAGACACGGAGCGGCTCGAGAGATTCCGCCGATCTATTGAGAATTATCCCGAAACCAAAAATATCATCTGGGTTGATGATTTTGCGGATCTCGTTGATTTATTCGCCGTGTCCGACGTGGTTATATCGGACAATAGCGGCGCTATATTTGACGCGATATTAACCGATAAACCGATAGTGTTGCTGGATGCCTTGGCTGATCAATTTTTTGAAAAGGAAATGTGGGATGTGGGAAAACGCAGTAAAGACGTTTGGAATATACCCCTGACATATCCGGACAGCATTGAACAGCGCATAAAAAGCGACCCAAGAATGCGGATCGGTGAAACGGTGCGCGATATTCAAGAATTGCCGGATGCCGTATCTCGCGCTCTTTTGAACATTGACCAAGAAACAATTCGCCGGAAACGGATTAAAGAAATTGTTTTTTCTTATCGCGATAGGTCGTCGGGCCGGAGGTCGGCGCAAGCGATAAAAACGCTTTTGACCTCCCGGAGTCCGGAAAAAACGTTTTTGGCGTTGCAAGCGGAGATGGAAGTTGTGCGCGAGACGGTTTATTTGCAGGAGGAAATAACCCGTTTGCGGGGTGTTCTGCGTTCATATTTCAACCTGCTTCCTTTTTATGAAGAGAACGACGAACTGAATGCGGTAGAGTTCAGTGTTGTGATTCCTACCTTCAACAACTGCGAATCTCTTGAGGAAACCCTGAATTCGCTGGCGGGACAAAAGGGGGTTGATGTTTCGGCATTTGAAATCATCATAGTTGATGACGGCTCGTCCGATGCTACGGCGGAAGTTATGCGCGAATTCACTCAAAAACATCCACGGCATAAAATTTTATATCTGAAATACGCAAAAAATAGAGGAGCGGGGTTTGCGCGCAATGTCGGGATTTCGCGCGCGCGGGGGAATCTCGTCGCTTTCACGGACGATGATTGCATAGTTCCCGCAGACTGGCTGTCTAATTTTAATAAGGACTTTGAAGAAAATCGCGAAGTTGCAGGTGTTGGCGGATGGCATCAGTGGCACAAAACTCAAAGCACCAAAAAGTTAAGCGCAATCGGCAGGTATTTAGCTTGGCAGGTGTCTCCGATGGAAAAACTCCCCAATAAATCTTTTAGATGGGCGGAGACCAATATCTGCGGAAACACTTCCAATGTTTGTTATCGGAAATCAGTATTGAAAAAAGTAGGTGGATTTAGTCACTACTACCCGGCGGCTACCGGAGAGGATGCGGAATTGGCGATCCGAATTCATAAAGCAAGATTACAACTGCTTTACCTGCCGCGGATGGTTATGCATAAGAAAAATTATTTTTTGCGCGGTTTTATAAAAAACAACTTATTGCGGGGGCTCGCCGACTACATTACAGTCAAAATTCATCCGGATTACAATTATGTTTACAATCTTTCCGGCTGGAATGGATTTTTTGTGTCATGCAAAACCCTGATACATATCTTTAGTTCTAAATTCGGCGCAGCACCTCTGCGTCTGCCTGATAAATTTCTATTCGCCGGCATTTCTCTCGTAATGAATTTCTGCTTGGCGGCGGGAAAATATTCCACATCCTTGAAGATTCTCAAGAAACGCGCCGATTCAAAATAACGCTCCGCGTAGCTTGCTACGCGGAGCGTTATTCTTTCCTTCCAGGAAAGAACAAAACCGCCGTCCCGGCGGAAGTCGAGAAAGCGGGAAGATCCATAATCTTTATACGCGGTCAACGTCCAACAATGCGATCTGTCGCTCAAAAAACCGTTCAATATATTCTTTGTTCACAGGAGATTTTAAAAATCTGATCGGTTCCTCGGGTACATCCGTAAGATAAACAAGCTCCTCCAAAAATAAACGCGGATCAAAGGCGTCGCCATATGTTTTCTGTGCTAGGTCAATAACTTCAGGGAGGGCAAGATGTTTCTCCGATACGATGAAAAAGAGATCAACGTAATCTTTTAGCGTTGCTCGGCGGCCGAGCGCATACGCTTTTGCGGCCGCAATATCACGAATGCCAAGAAGCCGCACGCCCTCAAAGATAACCGGCTCGTTTTGACGCCTGAACCGATAAGCAAGAAATGTGATTTTTACCCCGGATACCGTTACCGTAAGTTGTTCGCTCGTATTAAGCACTATCGCTATGGTTGAATTCTTGAAAAGATCCTCCACTCGATTAAGCAGCGAGGATTCAATTTCCTTTTCCGAAAAAAAATCAAAATCCGCCGAGACACGATGCCCAAGCTGAAGCGCCAGTGCCGTACCGCCCGCCAAAACAAATTCGGAGAATTTATTTAGCTGCGGCCAGAGCTTTTTGGTCTCTAATGTAAGTGCTTCTAGATACATAACGCATTTCGCTCACACCAAAAAGAAGCGAAGCAAGCTTTAGCGCTTGAGGGCGAAATTCGCTCTGTGGGATATATTCCAAGGCGCGACGCACTCCTTCTTTGCCGTAAAATCTTAGGAGCCACTGCCAGTGTTTCCAAGAACCGTAGTTGATGCTCTGCACAAGAATGATACGCAGGTCCCGTTCCGGGCTGATCAGCGCGATATCGTATGACCACAAAACAGATTTAAAGAAGTCAGGGAGAGTGTTGTTCATATGTATAATTATGGTAGGGCTATAAATCGCTAAAGTCAATGTATTCCGGATGCCCGCTAGGATCTCTATTTTCTCGCTGAAGTTTGGGTGCATTTAAAAACTCTTGATAAAAATCGGAGTTTTCCCCTCGGAGTTCGGCAATATCACCGGGACTCGATCGAATTCACAGTGAATCTCATTATAAAGCAATGATTGGAGCGTTTGCGTTAGTTGCTTATCGGCGGCCGGAGTGTAACGCGCCGAAGGGATAAAGCGGAATATCAATTTGTCCGGCGCTGTCTGCTCAAGCTGAAAACGCGCAATAGTGTCATGAAAATTTTTTGCGATTGCCGAAGAAATTGCGAGTAACATCACCGATTTGCCGCTTGGCGTCTCGATACTTCCGCCCGCGCGCCCGGTAAATGTAATAGTTTTTGTTTTCCTGCCGCACGGACACGGCTCCGAGTGGATTATCCCCCGATCCCCAATGTCATACCGGATGAAGGGCATCACTCTATTAAAAAAATAGGTAACCACCATATTTCCTTCCGAGTTACACGGAAGCGATTCTCCATTGTTGCTTATAATTTCAACATAATTGAGCCAGGGAACGAGATGATTGCTACTATGTTTACATTGGAAAGCAATCATGGAACATTCCCTTGTTCCATAACTCGAAAAAATCTTGCTTTTAAAATATTTCGACAAGTTCATAATTTCTTTTAGGTCTATGTATTCTCCGCGATACAAAATATGTTCAAATTTTAATGAGACCCTATCTTCTTTGGCAAAGTGAGCTAAACGTCGTAGGAGAGCGGGAGTTGTTACAAGAATTTTAGGCTTAACTTCGAAAACCCAGGGATAAAAAACTTGTTTCCGGCTCTTTTCTTTTTCAATCTGACTTCCGAGAAATTGCTTTCCGATTTTCTGTAAATAGTAATGAGTTGATAAACCTACAATCGCAATTGGTCCTTTGGATGCGCTGTTGAATCGGAGCTCCTCATAAAACGCTACAGTCCTTATTGCTAATTCCAAAACATCTTGATAAAAAGAAAGAGGTTCGCCGGTAGAACCCGATGTCGAATTTAGAAGTGGTCGACGGGGAGAAATAGAACCCGTAAGAATCTGTGCTAGCGGAAGTTCTTTTATTTTTCCACGAGTGGTGATAGGTATATTTTTAAACTCCACTCGGTGATTACCTTCTCCCACATTTTTGAAAAAAGTGGCATAGTAGCTGGTATGCTCTTTTGCAAAGTTGACTATCTCATTTATTTTTCTAATCTGGACCATTTCCCAGTCAGTTTGCGAGAAATTGTCTGTTTGTTGAAGTGCCCATTTGATAGGATAAACAGCAAGGATGAAACGGTATAACCAAAGATGCCAAAAACTGATCTTAAGGACTAAAAACCAGTAGTCGATTAATTTCTTTGCTAGAAAAATTTTTGTATGAACAAAAAATTGTCTCATAAGAAATTCAGTTGCTATCTTCATTGGGATCGTACAGGATATACCACAGCCCCGCTTTCTTGCATACGTGCATCATGCGTTGGGATATTTGAGGACGGAGATTGCCTAATATTTCTAGACGGCGCACAAAGAATACTTTAGCGGTCTCTTTGGTTACGGTGCGGATAATTATATCCTTAAAATGAAGCTCTCTCGTCCGGGGCGAAAAGCTACGGACGTTTTCAATGAACTTGTTTTTTTCTGGTTTGCAGTGCTGACAATTTTGCTTATATTTCTGTCCAAGAATGAAACTATAGCCAGAATCATGATTTCATCTATTTCAATAATAGGCTCAGTCAGGATAACTTCATTCTACAATGAGGAGCTTGCGCAGGAGCTTGCCAAGCTTGTTCCACTGGTGCTGCTTGGTGTTTACATTGTTGAGGCATCATATTTTTCCTTTGAAAAGTCCTTGAGCTTTGTTGCTGAGCTTCCGATGCACTGGAAGGAGTTCATATATTACCTTGTGATTGTTGTTGGCATAGAATTTGTCATGAGGACAATGCAATTTACATTCAAGTTCAAGACAAAGGAACTCAAGGAATGAATTTCTTAATCTTATTTAATTCAATATGTCCTGCTTGTGGAATAATTTGAAGCTGAAGCATTGTATTTTGCCTTTGAAGAACCTTTAGCTTCCAAATTCTCATCTGCTAACAAAACACCTATGCCAATTGCCGCTGCTGCAGCTACAGCCACAACTATCCCCCGGTCACTGCCCTTGCTTTTGGCGCCGGGCCCAGAATGATGCGAGGATTCATTATGAGAAACAGGTGCAGAATGGGGCGCCACATGATGGCTGTCCTTCATTGCCTCTGCGCCATGCCCGCCTCCACCATGTCCGTGTTCCCCGCTGCTCATTGTTGTAACTTCACTGAATTATTGCAATTGATGGGATTGGCATACAATTTAAAAATATTTCGGAATAGATGCTAGACTGCTTAAGGAAGACTGTTAGATTTATGCAGGAGCATATCCTGTTTTTGCCTGCCTGGCCTGCTGTTTTCTTTCATATTTTTCCCTGAACTTTTCAGTGTCAGGGGAATTTGGGCAGAGCCAATATTTTTGATCCCTGTTTAAACGCTCAACTGACGAATCTTTGAATGTACCCAAATCTAAATCAGCCAAGGGTATGAATACATTAAGATTCGAATTGAAATCACCATGGTGTAAAAAATGATGATTATCAATGAACCTGAAATATTTACCAATTGGTGTTTCACTGCCGCGGAAAAGCTTTTGCACTTTTCGATCCAGCCAATATTTCGCGGCATCTTTTTTGTCAAGCGAATCCCTTATTTCTTGCTCTCTTTTAAACATTTTTTCAGCAACATACACGAGAACTTCTTCCAAGGGGGTATCAAGGAGATTAACATCCTGCCTCTGCCTGTTGATTTCAATTTGCTCATTTACAGTGCCAATTAAATCCTGCGGCACAGTTAATTTTGCAGGATGTCCTTGTTGAATATTTTCATCAACATAATCCTCAATAGCATTTCCTATCTGGTCCAAAACAGGCTTGGAAAGGCGGAGATTTCCATCTCTTGTTCCCTGGATTGCATCGCCAAGCTCATTGTTTATTGCCAGCCTTCTTTTGCCAATTACATGCATATAATGATGGCTTATTTCATATCCTGCATAGCCAATTGTTGCAGCCAGCATGAAGCCTAATGGGCCTGTGATGTCGCCTGAGTTCAAGCCATGATCAGTCATTGTGAATTGTGTATAAACTCTATTTACTGCTAATCCTGCAAGCCCAGCCATTGATTCGATAATGGCGACATATTTTTTGCTAAAATGAATAACTTCATCTTCATTTGTTATATCCTGATAATAATGCTGATTTCCGCGATATGCCCCATGGTGGATGTCATGGTGCGAATGGGTTGAATTTTTGCTTATGGGGCCAAGCTTTGACTTGCCTTCCTTGTCCTGAATATCATGAAGCATTAACTTATGCACCAGCCATTCTATATAAGACATGGATGTGGCTCCAATTCCAAAAGAAATCAGCCCAGGCGTTGCCCCGTCTATAAGAAATTCCAACGGCATAACTTAAGATTTTATTTACAGTATATATAACTTCGCGAAAAAACAATAATGCATGTTTTAACGGTGGCCGAACAAGAATGTTTAATCGTTTTCCACTCTTGGGGCAAGTATGAAGGACAGCATGACCTTGTCGACTTCCTTGTATTCAAGCTTCAATGGATAATCCTTGTTGAATTGTATGGTCACATTGTCTGATATCTTGCTTCCCTGAATCATCTTCTTGAGATATTCAATTGAGTATTTTGCCCTTATCTTGTCCTTGCCGTCAAAGATAATCTTTGTGTCAGCATCTTCCTTGACCTCAATGCTTGCATGGCTGAGGTCGCCCTGGGCCTCAACTGTAAGCTTCTTGTGCTCAACATTGAAAGCCACACTTTCAGCCACGATATCTGCATCTTCAATTGCATCATTTAAGATAGAAGAGGTTGTCTTGATGGTGGCTGGAAACTTAAGGTCAGGAATCCTCTGCTCCCTGTCCTCCATATCAATGACGCTCAGGAAGAATGTCCTTGTTGTATTGCTCTTGAAGGTAAGCTTGAACTTGTTGTCCTCCATCTCCAATGTCAGGGTGTCGTTTGACTTTGCCCTTCTCAGGACCTGCTTCAGGTTGGAAAGGTTGATTGCGATTTCCATGTCCTTCTTGACATCATATTCGACAAAGCAGCTGCTGAGCAGCTTGAAGATGACCATTGCAACATTGGCAGGGTCCATTGCAACCAGCTCTATTGCATCCGGTGTTACCTTGAACCTTGCCTCATTGACAAGATCTGAAATTATTGATACGCTGTCCTTGAAATATCTCGGTTCCGCAAGTGTAAGTTTCATTTTATTGCCCCCTAATCCTAAAAAATGTGTTATGGCTAGATATATAAAGTTTGCTTTTTACGAGATAAAAGACATCAAAGTCACTTTTTTATCTCTATTCTCTTGCCATTCTTGAGAAGATGGACATTCCTGTTGTTCTTATAGCCAAGCTCTTCTGCAAGCGTCACAAGCTGGCTCGTCTTTGGCAGGTCGCCATGCGCTGGAATGATATGCCTTGGCGTTATTAGCTCGATTAACTGCCTTAAGTCTTCCCTTGCAGCATGGCCGCTGACATGGATGTCCCTGAATATCCTGACACCATACTTATGGAGCTTGCCTTCCAAAATATTCCGGCTCTGCCTGTTCAGCTCAGTCGGAATGACTTTGCATGAGAATATGACATGGTCATCAGCGTCAAACTTGAAGCCCAATTCACCATCAACCATCCTTGACAAGGTTGCCTTAGGCTCGCCCTGATGGCCTGTGACAACAAGGACAAACTTATGCTTGCCCTCTTTCATTACCTGCTTGAGCTTCCTCCTTATCTGGCCTCTATACTTGACTATTTCAACCTGTTTTGAAAAATTCACAATTCCTATGTCTTCAGCAGCATACACATATTTGGACAATGAGCGCCCGAGAAAAACCACTTTCCTTCCAAGCTTGTTGCCGAATTCCATTATGCTTTTCAGCCTTGCAATGTGCGACGAGAAGGTTGTTACTATTATAGCCTTTTTTTTACTTTCGATGCCCAGCATGACATCCTTGAGCATCTGCTTTGCCACACTCTCTGATGGCATCTTTATATGCTCGCCTGCATATGTTGAATCGACAATGCACGCCAAAATTCCCTTGTCCCCGAGCTTCTTCAGCCTCTCAAAGTCAGGCTTTTTTCC
>Ga0076058_106_pt1 | contig 51233 bp, 46 predicted proteins | sample RifGroB1_FD_68089 | JGI IMG/M metagenome (GOLD analysis project Ga0076058, IMG submission 68089) | Parcubacteria bacterium GW2011_GWB1_52_7
CTTCACTAGTAGCATCCGGCGGCGCGCGGCACCCGCGCGCCGCCGGCTCCCCACCCCCGCGCCTCGCCTTAACCGGCAGGGCGCGGGGGCTTTACTTTTTTACTAATTTTTGTATAATACAGGCCCTAAGGTTCTTAAAAAACAGGGGAGGAGGTGCGGTGATGTTTCGCAAGGTCGCGGTGGTTTTGGTTCTCATCACGCTTCTCGGTTCGGTCTCCGGCTGCGGGATGGTCACCCAGCGGGAGCGAAACACGCTCGTTGGGGCGGTAGCCGGTGCGATTCCCGGCATGGTGATTGGGGCCGCGGTTGGCGGGGCCAGAGGCGGTGCGATCGGTGCAGCCGCAGGCGCCATTGCCGGCGCGGCGCTCGGCGCCGCAGAGCCAACGGATTCCTACGATGGAACGCTTGTGATCCGCGAGGCAACTCCGCCGGAAAAGAAGTTCCTGCTTGCCTACATTCCGGCGAAAACCGACGCGGCTCTTCGGGCGGAGCTTGAGCCGGCGCTTCGCGAGCGCGGGTGGGAGATCTACGCCGGGGTCGAGCGGCCCGGCGAGGCCACCTTCTTCGCCGTCTGGACCAAGGCCGGGCGGGTGCACGCCGAGGTCGTGCAGCCGGACGGCAGTTATCAGGAGTCCGCCGGCGTCTCCGTCACCGAGGCGCTTGACTCGGCGCTTGCCAAGCTCCGGCGCTGACACGTAGCCCGCGTCTTGCTCGACCATGTCGGGCGGGGCGCGGGCTGTTTTCTTTTACGCATTTTGCTACTATCGTGGTACTCGATGGCTAAGCGATTTTCTATACTGACAAAGAACGAGCTTTCAGCGCTCGCCAAAAAGCTCGCGGCAAAAGTCCTGAAACTTTCGAAAGGAAACAATGCGCGCTTAATCTCGCTTTCCGGCGAACTCGGCGGTGGCAAGACCACCTTCACGCAATTTTTCGCGAAGGCCTTGGGAGTTAGGGGGCGCGTGCTTTCACCGACATTCGTGGTGGCGCATGAACATCCGATCGCGAAAAAGTCACCTTATCGCAGGCTGATTCACATCGACGCCTACCGCATTGACGGCAAGAAGTTCTTTGACTCCACGGAAATCCGGCGCTATCTCAAGAATCCCGAAAATATCGTTGTCATCGAATGGGGCGAGAGAATTTCCAAGTGGATTCCTAAGTCGGACGTCACGATGCACCTTCAGCACTATAAGTCTCGATATCGTAAAGTTTGTGTTATATCAAAATTTAAAAATCAAAATGGAAAATGAAAGTTTAAAATTACAAATTTTGCATTTTTAGTTGTCATTTCGCGCTTTAATGTTTACATTTTTCATTTTCGAGGGTCTGTGAGCATGAACCAGAAAAACAATCTTCGTAAGACGCAGAAAAAACCAAAAACCCTGGTCTTGCTCGACTCCCATGCGATTATTCATCGCGCCTTTCACGCCCTGCCCTCTCTAACCAATCCGGCCGGTGAACCAATGGGCGCGGTCTATGGATTTGCCACGATTCTGTTGCGGATTCTCCAGGAATTAAAACCGGATTATCTCGCGGCCGCTTTCGATATGGCGGGGCCCACTTTCCGCCATGTGGCCTACGAGCGCTACAAGGCCCAGCGGCCGAAAGCCCCCGACGAACTCATCGGCCAATTCAAGAACGTGAGGCGGCTTTGTCAGGCCTTTGAAATCCCCGTGCTGGAGCGGGCGGGATACGAAGCAGATGATGTTATAGGAACCATAGCTAAAGCGGTTGCCGAAAAGGAAAAAGGCGTGCGGGTAATGATTGTAACGGGAGACTTAGACACACTTCAGCTAGTTGATAAAAAGATTTCGGTTTACACCATGCGAAAGGGTCTCGCTGACACCGTAACCTACGATGAAAAAGCTGTCCGAGAACGCTACGGACTCGCCCCCGATCAACTCACCGACTTTAAAGGGCTTCGCGGCGACCCTTCAGACAACATCCCCGGCGTTAAAGGAATCGGCGAAAAGACTGCAAGCGAGCTTCTAAAAAAATATGGGTCAATCGAGAATCTGTATAAGTCGCTAAAAAGATCCAAGCTTTCGAGTTCTCTCCGCGAAAAACTGGAAACCCAGAAGGAGGAGGCGTTTTTTTCAAAAACACTGGCTACGATTAATCTCGAAACACCCGTCGGCTTCTCGCTTGCCGGTGCCGAGTGGCACGGCCCGCACGGGCTTGCCGAAGTTGAAAAACTTTTCCGCGAGTTTGGCTTCAACTCGCTTTTGCGCCGGCTCGGCTACATCGGCAAGGATGACAAAATAGAACCAAGCCAGCCGCAGTCAGATCTTTTCGGCGCCTCGGAAACGCCGGCCGGCAAGACCCGGGAACTCCCAAGATCCGAGGATTTTTCTAAAGAAAAGACGCTGGCTTTTATCGCGGAGGATTCCAAAATCAGGCTCGCCTCAAAAACTCACACCTACGAGATTCCGGATTCGCTTATCGCATCACCATCTCTTAAATCCGTACTTGAGAAAGAACGTAAGCGCATATTTTTCGACGAAAAGTCTGTCCTAAAACGATTCAAAAGTTACATCTCGCAGCCGGACGACTTCGATATCCTTATGGCGGTTTATCTTTTGAGGCCCGGTGAGCGGAGTTACACTCTGGAGCGCTCGGCCCGCGAGGCGGGAGTTCCCTCGCGCGAATTTCACCAATGGGTATTCGAAATTGCCGCCTCTCTCGAAAAGCGCCTCCGCGAGCGCGAACTCTGGAAAGTATTTTCTGAAATCGAAATACCGGTTATCCCAATTCTGGCGGAGATCGAGATTCGGGGGATGAAGCTTGACCTCGCATTTCTTGCGAATTTTTCCAAAGAAGTCGCCGAAACGCTTAAGTCGCTCGAAAAGGAAATTTACAAATTGGCGGGGGGAGAGTTCAATATCAACTCGCCTAAGCAAGTTTCCGAGATTTTGTTTGATACGTTGAACCTGGGTGCCGCCGGTATGCGAAAGACCGAAGGCGGTGCCATGTCCACCGATGCCGGGGAGCTTGCAAAAATCAAAGATGCTCACCCCATAGTCTTAAAAATTCTGGATTACCGCGAAGTAGCTAAGTTACAGGGCACTTATATTGACGCTCTGCCAAAATTGGTGGCCGAGGACAAGGCGCTCCATACCACTCTGAACCAGACATTGACATCCACCGGCCGGCTTTCATCATCGAATCCGAATCTGCAAAATATTCCCGCGCGCACCGACTTCGGCCGGCGCATAAGAAGAGCTTTTGTCGCGCGCGATGGCTATAAGCTCGTGTCTTTTGACTACTCACAGATCGAGTTACGCGTTGCTGCTGCCATGTCAGGCGACGAAAAAATGAAGCAAACTTTTATCGAGGGCGGCGATATTCACGCTATGACCGCGATGGAAGTCAATAACTTAAAGACTGCCGCAGAGGTAACGCCGGAGATGAGATACGCCGCCAAGGCCCTTAACTTCGGGATCCTCTATGGCATGGGATCGCGGGCATTTTCCGAGTCCGCTGGGATTCCCTTCGCCGACGCCAAAAAGTTTATGGCCGAGTATTTCAACGACTTTCCAAGGATCAAACTCTTTATGGGAGAAACGCTTGCCAAGGCCCGTCGACTGGGATATGTCGAGACAATGCTCGGGCGCCGGCGTTACCTGCCCGAGATCAATTCGCCCAATTGGCGCGTTAGGGCCGAAGCCGAGCGCATGGCCATGAACGCGCCGATTCAGGGAACAGCCACCGGGGATATTGTGAAGCTTGCCATGATTGCGGTGGATAAATACTTGGAGCAAGAAGCAAGAAGCAAGAAGCAAGAAGCGGGACATATCCTGATGCAGGTGCATGACGAGCTTTTGTGTGAGATCAAGACAGTGGATGTCAAAAAACTCGCGCCCAAAATAAAAGAGATTATGGAAAGTGTCTATGACATTGGCGTTCCTTTGGCGGTGGATGTAAAAGTCGGCACCAATTGGGGAGAGATGAAAAGATTTTAATATGACAGTAAAAAATCACATCCTTAGATTCCGTAGAGCGAATCTTGATACATTTCTAGCGATTAGGGATCGGGAGAAAAAGATAGAGACCCGCGCTGCCACGAAAAAATACCGGAAGATTAAAGCCGGCGATAAATTGGTTTTTGTTTGTGGCAGAGATAGGTTTAAGCGAGTGGTAAGAAACGTAAATATATTTCGCAGCGTTGGCGCATTATTAAGACGTTATAAGCCAAGCGATATCGATCCCGAGGTTAAATCAGAAAAAGAATTGCGCGCACGCTATAACTCTTACCCGAAATACCGAGAAAAGTTAAGACGTTTCGGTGTAGCCGCTTTTTTGCTGCAATAACGCTTATGCCTGAATTACCCGAAGTCGAAACAACGGTTCGCGCCTTGCGAAAAAAGATTCTCGGGAGAAAAATCAAAGGCGCTGTTGCCACAGCGCCCCAGCTTTTTCACGACAAAAAACTTTTCCGGAACATCGGGAGAGCATTACGCGGCGATAAATTTAGCGCCATTGATCGGCACGGAAAATATCTGCTGTTTCGCTTGCGTTCCGGCCGCACTATGATCGCGCATATGAAGCTTACGGGGCATTTCTTGGTGAAAGACAAAAAACAGAAAGCTAACGATATCCATAAGCATGTGCGGTTTAGAACTGATTTCGCGGACGGCGGCGCGCTACTTTTTTCAGACTTGCGAAAGTTCGGAAGGTGTTGGCTTCTTGCGCCGAACGAGGTTCCCGAGTTTTTTGATGACAGGAAATTGGGTCACGATGCGCTCTCGAAAGAGGTGAGCGAGGTCTATTTGCGCGCAAAGCTTCGGCGAAACCGCGCCGTAAAGTCGCTTTTGCTGGATCAGACTGTAGTAGCGGGAATAGGCAATATCTATGCCGATGAACTGCTTTGGATGGCTAAAATCCACCCCTTACACAAAGGTTTATCACTCTCGGAACACGAAGCGGTGGAGATTCACAAGGCCATGCGCGATATACTACATAGGGGGATCAAAGCCGGCGGGACAAGCATACGCGATTATAGAAAACCCGACGGCTCGTCCGGATACTTCCAGATGTTGCGCGCCGTTTATCAGCGCGCCGGCCAGCCCTGTCCTCGATGCAAGACCCCGATTAAACGCATCGTTGTTGCCCAGCGCGGCACCCATTATTGCCCCAAGTGCCAGCGTAAAAATTAAAAATGCCCCAAACATATCCCGAACAAAGTGAGGTTAAAGTTTGCGATCCCGTACTGTCCGCGAAAGAAACACTGGTATTTTCTGGTTGCCGGGCGGGATATAACGGGATCCTCGCAACTGGTAACCGCTCACTATGTTCGCGGACAGTTGCGGGACAAATATCAAAAATCAAAATGACAATTTGAAATTCAAAACTTTTCATTTTGCGTTGTCATTTTTAACTTTGATTTTTTAATTTTACATTTGGGATGATTTACCTTCTCTACGGCCAGGATTCATACCGAAGCCGCGAAAAGCTGAACGAGATTATCGGCGAGTATCGCGCCAAGACCAATGGAGTTTTTGACTTCCACCGGTTTGACGCCGAGGATGATGCCACGGACCTTTTGGAACGTGCCGGGCAGTCGGCCTCGTTGTTCCAAAAAAAGAAGTTGATTGTAATCGAGCGGCCGTCGCGGGGGAGCGAGGCATTCTTGAAAAAGCTAAGGCTGCTGGCGGGCGTTTGGGAAGACGACAAAAACACAATTGTTGTTTTGTGGGACGATGCAGATAAAACGGGACTCAAAAAAGTTCTGGCGATCGTTGAGCCGATGGCCGCTAAGACGCAAGAGTATTCTCCCATGACTATCCAGCAGGAAAGGCGTTGGGCACTGGATTTTATAAAAAACCAAAAACTTGCGCTTTCGCCCAAGGCGATTGATGAAATTTTGCAAACCGCGCGTGGCGATACCTGGCGGCTGGCGAGCGAGCTTCCCAAAATTGCGCTGGGCGGGGAGAGAACCGAACTTATTAAATCTGATGATCGGATAATTTTCGCGTTTCTCGATGCCGCACTGGTTGACCCGAGGGCGGCGCTTTACGCGCTCATGCGCCTCCGCTCCATGGGATCGAACGAACAGTATATTTTCTCCGCGCTTACAAATCACATCCGTCTTTTGTTGCTGGTCGCTGAAGGTAAGGGTCTGGGGCCGGAAGAAAAAACTCATCCCTTTGTTCTACAAAAAGCTCGCGCCAAAGTGCGTCTCTTGCGGATTGAGTCAATTCGCCGCGCCTTTGAAAGAATGTTTCAGTACGACGTAAAAATCAAAACGGGGGCGATCGACCCCCACATTGCTCTGGTTAACTTATTGCTTGGCGCGTAGTTTTATATTTCTTAATTTCTCGCCCACGACATCCTTACAAACTGGAGTATGTAAGGATGTCATTTGCCGCGGCGCTTCTCGGCTTTTATGCCTTGCTCGCGCGCAGGCGGATGAGTTTGGCGAGGCGCGACTTAAGGCGTGCGGCCTTATTTTTGGCGATAACATTTGTCTTGGCGGCTTTGTCCAGCGTTTTATAAGCAAGCGAGAGCGCCGATTGGATTTCTTTTTTGTCCCCAGCAAGCACCAAAGCCCGCACCTTTTTGACGGCGACTTTGTATGCTGTTTTTTTTGCGAGATTTCCGGCGCGGCGCCGCTTCGATTGGCGCAGCGCCTTTTTGGCTGATTTGGTGATGGGCATATTTCTTCACTGCTGTTCAGTCAAATGCAAAATTCAAAAATCAATCCATTTGACTACGCTCAGGATTGATGGTGGGCGAAGTCGAACCATCAAAATATCCCGAAAATATCCCGAACGAAGTGAGGTTAAATTTTGCGATCCCGTACTGTCCACGAACGAAACCGTCAAATGACGACAAGCGCTGGCGGGATATAACAGGATCCTCGCAACTGTATCCGCTTACTATATTCGCGGACAGTTGCGGGACAAAAATGACTTTACGATATCGAATTATTTTAACCCCAGAAGACTACCGGATTTATTCCCCAGCGTCAAGCCATTTTCTCGCTAAAGCCTACTTTACTAGACAGTGCTTTGGCGTTACATATAGTTAGAGTATATGACACAAAAAACTGACATACATGCTTTTCTGATTTGAACGTCAGTCGCATCTCGACGGATCATTTCACTTTTCATGTTAAAAAATTGACCGAGCTTAAGCTCATCGAAAAAACCGAAGAGAATTCGTACCGTCTCACGGTTATTGGCAAAGAGTTTGCCAATCGCTTCGACGTTGATACTGAAAATGTTGTTCTGGAGAGACAAGCGAAAATCGGAGTTCTGATCGGATGCGTTAGGGGCGAAGGAAAGGATCGCGAGTATCTTATCCAACAGCGACTCAAACAACCCTATTTCGGTTATTATGGATTCATGACGGGCAAAGTGAAATTGGGCGAGACGGTTTACGAAACCGCCGAGCGCGAGCTTCAGGAAGAAATGGGGTTGGCCGCTGATTTAAAATTGGTCGGTGTACGGCATAAAATGGACTACGACAAAGACAGGCGTTTACTCGAAGACAAGTATTTTTACGTTTTCCGTGGCGAGAATCCTCGCGGAGAATTGCAAGCCGAATTCAACGGAGGCCGGAATGCATGGATGACAAAGGATGAGATTTCAAAATTGCCGAAGCTTTTCCACGACTGTATGGAAACTATTGGATTGCTGGATCAGGGCAAGTTTCGGTTTATAGAGTCCAAATATACAGTCTTGGGGTATTAAGCAGCTAAGCCGTCAAACTGCTTTATCCGATCTCGGATTCGGGCGGCCAGTTCGAAGTTCATGGCTTTGGCGGCTTTTTTCATTTCGCGGATGAGGGCTTCGCGCATTTGTTTTTTGGGACCTTCCAAGAGAGGCACGGGTTCGTCAAACTCTTTAGCTTCTTCGGCGATGGATGCACGGATCGCTTTTACAATCTGTGTAGGCGTGATTTTATGCTTCTTGTTGTATTCGGCCTGAATTTTCCGGCGGCGGTTTGTTTCGTCGAGCGCTTTTTTCATGGAGTCGGTTACGCGGTCAGCATAAAGAATCGCCCTGCCGTCAATGTGGCGCGCGGCGCGCCCGATAATCTGCAAAAGCGTCGTCTCGTTCCGCAAAAATCCTTCTTTGTCGGCATCCAATATGGCGACAAACGAGACTTCGGGAAGATCCAGTCCCTCGCGCAAAAGATTAATTCCCACAAGCACGTCATAGTCGCCCTTGCGAAGATCGGCGAGAATCTCGGGGCGTTCCAGCGTTTTAACTTCCGAATGGAGATAAGTAGTTTTTAAGCCCTCTTCCGAAAGATAATGCGCCACGTCTTCCGCGAGCCGCTTGGTTAAGGCGATTACGAGCGAGCGCTCGTTTTTGGCGATGCGCGATTTTAGTTCTCTGGTTAAATCCTTAATCTGGTTTTCCGTGGGGCGCACCTCGAGCTCCGGGTCGAGAAGCCCCGTGGGGCGAATGACCTGTTCGGCGACATAGCGGATGAGGCTCTTTTTATCTTGCGAAACCTTCCGTTCGAAATCAGCCGGCGTTGCCGAAACATAAAGGGTTTGGCCGGTTTTTTCGTGAAACTCGTCGAATTTAAGCGGCCGGTTATCGAGCGCCGATGGAAGCCTGAAGCCGTAGCTTACCAGCGTCTGCTTTCTTGCCTGATCGCCGTTATACATCCCACGGATTTGGGGCACCGTGGCATGTGATTCGTCGATTACGGTTAAGAAATTTCTCCCGCCAGCCGTTTTCGTGAAGTAGTCAATCAACGTATAAGGCGGGTCGCCGGCGTCGCGGAACGAAAGATGGCGCGAATAGTTTTCGATCCCCGCGACGTATCCCACATTTTTCAGCATCTCAAGGTCGAAATTAGTACGTTGTTTGATGCGCTCAAGTTCCAGCACCTTGCCTTCTTTTTTAAATTTATCCGACTGCATTTTTAGTTCGTCTTTAATGCGCTCAACTGCTAGGAGTAATTTGTGTTTCGGCGCCACGAAGTGCTTTGCCGGGAAAATGGTGAACGACTCAACGGTGCTTGCTTTCGCGCCTAGGGCGCGGGATTTCTTGCGGATCGCGATAACGCGATTTTTCTCAAACTCCACCGAGGCAATTTCATCGCCCGACGGGAGATGAATTTCGACAACATTCTCGCGCGCTCTGAAATTTCCCTGCATTGGATCCAATGGATTTCGGGCGTATTGCAGGATAACCAGCCTCCGCACTAGGTCGCGCGCGCCGAGCGTCTGGCCGACAGCAATGGGCACGGACATTTTTTCGTATTCTTCCGGATCGCCGATGCCGTAGATGCGTAAATCCGAGGCGACGATGATTACATCTTTTCTACCGTGGAGATCCGCGGTTGAGGCATGGCGCAGAGCGTCAATTTTTTCGTTGATCTTAGCGTCTTTTTCGATATAGGTGTCGCTACGTGGGATGTAGGCCTCGGGTTGGTAGTAGTCGTAATATGAGACAAAATAATGCACTGCGCTTTCCGGAAAAAATTCTTTGAATTCCTGATAAAGTTGAGCCGCCAGAGTTTTGTTATGCGAAATTACAAGCGTCGGTTTTTGCACGCGCTCGATGACGTTGGCAATTGTAAAAGTTTTGCCGGAACCGGTAACGCCCAAAAGCGTTTGGTCCCTTACGCCCGCGTTCAAATTAGCCACGAGCGTTTCAATGGCCTGCGGCTGATCTCCTGTTGGCTTATAGGGGGCTTTAAGTCGAAATTTCATGAAGGGCTATTATACCATAAAAAGTTTTAGTGGCTGATATTGCGCAATGTAAGGAATTTAGAATAATAGAAGTAGCGCCGACCAGAAGAGAGCGGGTGAAGACGGACGCTTTCCTTCAAGGTTAGCTAAAGAACGTCCAGCTCCCTCTTTCGGCTGCTGGTTTCCAGCAGCTCAGTTGGCACATCGGACGCTCCACTCGTGAGCGTCTCCTCCCGCGGCGAGACCTCGCGCCTCGAGCGCGCCACGGCTTCGCCCGGCACGCTGGGCGTGCTCAAAGAAGTCTTTTGAGCACGCTCTTTTCTTTAGTGGTTTATGTTTTTATGGAGCACAAAATTATTAATACTGCAACGTTGCAATTGATTAAGAATATAGTTAGATTGCAGTTGGGTTCCTTGTTTTGTTAGTAGAAAAGCCGAAGGCCGCCAACCTAAAGAGGGTGAAGACGGACGCTTTAGGCGTCGGAATATCGTCTGATGCTCACTCCTCTCGGCTGCCGGTTTCAGGAACTCGTTTCTCGAGCAGCGCAACTTCTCGCAGTTGAACCTGCTCTAATCGAGCAGGCCTTGCAAGAAAAGGGCCAGTACCAGCGACGTACCAGAAAGAAGCCCGGTAAGGATGCAGAAGGCAGGCCTCGGATTCGAGTCCTTCACGTCCCGCCGCCAGTGGTGAAGGAAGTTCAGCGCGCAATTCATCGGCATCTTCTTAACTTGGGCAACTCGTGGTTTCGCAAACTCGGTAGCGACTTTGCTTGGCCCATCGCGATGCACGGTTTTCTCCCGCGCCGTTCGAACCTTACGGCGGCGCGAGACCACATCGGGAATACCGCACTCTTTACGCTCGATTTCGCGGACGCATTTCCATCAGTGAGACGCGAGCGTGTCGCAACCGCCCTTCGCTGGCATGCAAAGCTTGGCCGCCAAGAAGCAAATTTCATCGCTCGACTCGCAACCTATCGCGGCCGACTGTGTCAGGGTTCGCCTTCGTCCCCGCTTCTCTTCAACCTTGTCGTGCTCAATCTTCTCAAGAGCTTGGAGCGCCTAGCGGCGGAGCGAGGCTACCGCGTGACGATCTACTGCGACGAGGTGGCCATAACGGCAGATAAGCCGATTCCCGCCGAAGAGCGCCGCGCAATTCTGCAGCTTGTTATTCAGGCAGGATTCGCGGTGCACCCGAAGAAGATTCGGTATCAAGAAGCGCGCTGGGGCGCGCTGGAAGTAACCAAAGTGCTGGTGCGCCCCGACCGGCTTGGTCTCTCTACGCGCCATACCATTGATCGGGTGCGTGCATTCATTGACCATCTCGCAAGACGCGGGACGGCTGATACGAAAGAACTCGCGAAGGCTAAGGGATATATCGGGTGGGTTGAATTGGTTGACCCAGAGAAGCTGAAGACGAGACTCCGGAAGTCGCTAGCCCAACTCGCAAAGCTGGAACAGAGCGGGGGCCATTCGTAGCTGGATGGTTCCCGCTTCTTCTTTTTATAAAGGTCTGGGATATACTGAAGTTATTATTATGATTGCTTCCATTTCTGGGATTTTAGCTTCGCGCGGCGAAAAATCGGTGACTATCGAAGTCGGCGGCTTGGGGTATTGCGTCTTTTTGTCGGCGGACGGAATGATGAAGCTTCCGAATGTCGGCGAAGAAATTCGCCTCTATACGCACCAGCACGTGCGGGAGGACGCGCTTGAGCTTTACGGTTTTATGCATCCCGCCGAGCTTGAATTATTTGAAATGCTGATTGCGATTTCTGGCATCGGGCCGCGGGGGGCTCTCGGGATTCTTGGCGCCGGCGGGCTCGATCAATTGCGCCGCGCGATAGCCGCGGGCGATACCGGATATCTAACTAAAGTTTCGGGCATCGGCAGAAAAACGGCGGAAAAAATTGTCTTGGAGCTTCGCGAAAAAATGTCAGGGCGCGGCGTTTCGGTAGGCGAGCATCCGGCGCTTCGCGATGAGGCTGATGCGCTGGACGCTCTAATCTCGCTCGGCTACTCCCGCGAGGAGGCGCGCCAAGCTCTTTCTTCCGTCCGCGACGACTCCATTTCCATTGAGAAGCGAGTCTCGCAAGCGCTAAAAAAACTCGGAGGCCATACCTAAGTTTCCGAAATTTTTGAAGTTCCCGATTTTCCTCACCGTAGACAGTGAACATAGAACATAAACAGTAGATATTCTTGTCTCTAATTCGCGCGAATGGTAGAATAGTTTTGTGATGCACTTTATGCTGTCACTCATATTACCACCCGGCATGGCGCATCATTCATCATTTATAGTTCTATAATTATGAACGAATATAAACTGGAGCGCTCGCTCAAAGCTTTTGCGAATCGCCGGCGTGTTGCAATTATTCAGTATTTGAAGAGAAACGCCGAGGCGTCAGTCAGGGAAATTGCTGGAGCGATTCGATTGTCCGTGAAGGCCACATCAAAGCATCTGGGCGTTCTGTCGGCCGCAGAAATCGTGACGCGCGACCAACGCAGCTTGCAGATGTTCTACCGTCTCACTGCGCGTCCCAGTCCTATCCCCAAGAGTTTAATTCGTCTTCTCTAATTCGCGCGAATAGTAGAATAGATAATAAATGGTTATATCTGTGCGCCCGCAGTATTTTTAAAGAAAGCATGACGTCGTTTCTACAATCTCGTGAATGGGCTGAAATTCAGGAGCGCGATGGGCGGGCGGCCCATCGTCTTCAGTTTGGCAACGAGGCGTGCTATTTTTTCCGGCACCGGTTGCCTTTCGATTTTGATTATTACTACGCGCCGCGTCCGGTTATCCGAAATCAGGAAAAGTTTTTTGAATCAGTCGCAAAATTCAGTGAATCAACCGGGGCAATATTTTTTCGCATAGAGCCGCTCGTCGAGCTCTCTATCCGCTCTCCGCTATACGCTATCCGCTCCGCACCTAACTTACAACCCAAAGAGACAATTTTGATTGATCTTACAAAATCCGACGAAGAATTATTGATCGCCATGCATCCTAAGACGCGCTACAACATCCGGCTGGCGGAAAAGCATGGCCTAGTCATTAGAAAAGAAAAAAGCGGTGAAGCTATAAGTGATTTTTATAAACTCCTGCGTCAAACTGCTGGACGAGATCGCTTTCACTTGCATCCTCAATCACATTATCAAAATCTATTAATGACATTCTCATATTCTGCAGAATATGAGAATGTCATTTTTGAAGCGAGGTATGATGGCCGGCTGGCGGCGGCGGCGATTGTGAATTTCTACGGCGGCACGGCGACGTATCTCCACGGCGCATCGGATTATTCCATGCGCCACCTGATGGCGCCGTATTTATTGCATTGGGAAGTAATTCAGGCCGCAAAGTCCCGCGGATGCCGAACGTATGATCTCTGGGGGATTGACGAAGCGCGCTGGCCGGGCGTAACGCGATTTAAAAGGGGATTTGGCGGCAAGAGAAAAACATTCCCCGCGGCGTTTGATATTGTCCTGCGGCCGTTTTGGTATAGGCTCTATATTCTCGCTCGGCGATTCCGGTGACAAATTTTATATTTCATCTCGATCTAATATTCTAAAAATTTAACATTCTCATATTCTGCAGAATATGAGAATGTTAGATCTTGTATCCTGTTTTAAAGAAAGATCGAGGTTTCCGTGTTTGCTATTATCCTTATTCCAATGTTCTTAAGAACATTGGAATAAGGATAATGCGGTGCCAGATTGTTTTCTTGAACTCTCCGTGCAAAACATTGACAGAGCTTATCGTGAAGTATATAATACTGCCATTCTGTAGTACTTTGATTTATACCTGCCACCAGCAGGCAGGCTTACGATCTGGCTCGCCATGAGCATATCGAATGGTTACAGCTTTTAGCTTATTTTAAGCTGAAAGTGGGTTGAAAGCTGTAACCACAGGTACACCAAAACCCGCATGGTGCGGGGTAGCACGCGGTGGAGCCATATCATCCGCGATAACCGGATGAGAGGAGAAGACCGACGGCAACGATCGCGACAACCGATCAGAAGGCGCGGCTCCTTGATCTCACGACGGGAATCCTCGAGATGGCGCGGGATGGAAACCGCGACTACGAAGAGGTAATCGAGGTGTTCCAGGTCATCAAGGAGAAGCCCAACTTCGCGACCATCCTGGGGCGCAACAGCAAGGCCGTAGCCCCAAAGCCCGTGCCGCCGCTCCTCGAGCCGGTTGGCACGGTTACCATCCCGGCGCTCGCTGATCGCTTCAACGCCCGGGAGAAGTTCGTCCTCAACTACGGCCAGAAGGCGAAGCCGGGGGTCCGCATCGCGTACCTCGGCGACAACTTCGAGGAGTGGTTCCTCCCGATGGTCGAACAGCCGACCGCCGAGGCCGTAGTGAGCTACTCCCGGCTCACGCGCTCGGAGCTCGACCGCCCGATTCTCGCCTCGCTCGGCAACCGTCCGGACCTCGCCATCTTCCTCCGCCAGATCTACTGGCTGTTGTGCGAGCAGTCGAACGGTGAACCCGGCACGCTCCTGAACGATGGCTGGGGGAACATCTTCTATGCGCCTGGCCTCACCCGTGCGGTGGGCGTCCGCTGGCACTCCGAGTTCGGCGGTTGGCGCGTGTTTGCGGGCTCGGTCGCGGGCCGGTTCAGGTGGTACGTCGGCGACCGGGTGTTCTCCCGCAATCCTGCCTGACGGCAGGCAGGTCCTCTGCCACTGTGACCGTCTGAACTTCGGTGACTCTGGCTCTTTAACCCCCTGCCCCCTCGGCTTGTCCGCGACTTTGCGTCGGGACGAGCCGAGGGCTTCTTCTTTTTGGCGAGACTATCTATAGTAGAGTTACTCTCGTATATGCTCGACCAAATTTTTTATTTTTTGCGGACATACATTATTCCCAAACCGGTATTCGATTTTTTCCAACCGTTTTATCATTGGGCGCTGGCGCTTTTAGGGGCGCTCGTTTATGGCTTTCCGTCGCGGGGGCTTACGGTCATCGGAGTTACGGGAACCAACGGCAAGTCAACGACAGTTGAGATGCTGGACGCGCTTTTTATCGCCGCGGGTTTTAAGACCGCCTCACTTTCATCCATACGGTTTAAGATCGGCGGGAAGGTCATCGAGAACCGGTTCAAGATGACGATGCCGGGCAGATTTTTCGTGCAGAAGTTTTTGAGGGACGCTAAACGGGCGGGTACTACACATGTAATTCTCGAAGTTACATCCGAGGGCATCAAGCAGTTCCGTCATAAATACATCCGGTTTGTTGCGGCAGTTCTAACAAATTTAACGCCGGAGCATATTGAAGCGCACGGCGGATTTGAAAATTATAAAAAAGCTAAAGGCGAACTTTTTCGCGCGCTTGGCGGTCTAGGAGTTTCGGTTGTCAATTTGGCGGATACAAACGCCGAATACTTTTTATCTTTTCCAGCGAAAGAATATATCGGTTATACGCTGGAGGGAAGAGACAAGATACAAGCGACAAGGGACAAGAAGCAAGAAGCAAGAAGCACGAAGCAAGAATTACGAGTCATTGTGCCTGTGAAATATGAGATAAATGAATCAGGAATCCAGCTTCATTTTGGTGGCGATTGGGAAATTTTTGCGCCGCTCGCAGGGAAGTTTAACGCTGAAAATGTATTAGCCGCGATTGCGGTTGGCGAGACGTTTGGTATTTCGCACGATACGATGCGAAAGGCGTTTGCCGAGTTTCGCGGCGCGCCCGGGCGGATGGAGGAAATCCAAAGAGAACCGTTCCGCGTGATCGTGGATTATGCGTTTACGCCCAATGCCTTGCGGCAGGTTTACGAAACGCTTAGCGGAAAAGACGAAAGACCCGCCGTCGCTAAAGCTATGGCGGGCGGGCAAGAAACGAAAGACAGAGAAAAGCGGCTGATTTGCGTTTTGGGGGCGGCGGGAGGCGGCAGGGACAAATGGAAGCGGCCGGAGCTGGGCAAGATCGCCGGAGAATATTGCTCACATATCATAATCACAAACGAGGATCCGTATGACGAGGATCCGCGGTCCATAATGGAAGAGGTGCGCGGGGGAGTAGAAATGCGTAATGCCTCATGCGAGATTATCGAGGACCGAAGAATCGCTATTCGCGGGGCCATCGCGGCCGCCAGGCCTGGAGACACCGTGATTATCACCGGCAAGGGATCCGAATCATCCATCGCGGCTGCTGGCGGGATGCGCGTGCCGTGGGATGATCGAATGGCGGCGCGGGAAGAACTGGAGAGAAAGATACAAGCAACAAATAAAAAGTGACGAGGGATACGAAATCGGGGTTCAACAATGGGTAAAAAAATATCGTACAAAAAATCGGGCGTTGACCTAAAATTCGCCAACGCGATTGTCCCGAAGATTAGAAAGCTTGTAAGTGCTACGCGCCGCCCCGAGGTTTTGGCGGACATCGGCCCCTTCGCGGCGCTTTTTCAGCTCCGCAAGTATCGAAATCCGATCTTGGTTTCCAGTGCTGACGGGGTCGGGACGAAATTAACGATGGCGCTTAAACTTAACAAGCTTGAATCCATCGGCATTGATCTTGTCGCCATGAACGTCAATGACGTATTGGCGATGGGCGCCGAGCCGCTGTTCTTTCTTGACTACATCGGCCTCGGGCGCGACCAGAGAAAATTATTGTATCCGTTGATTCGGGGCATGGCCAGGGGCGCCAAACTCTCGGGCGCGGCTTTGGTTGGCGGCGAAACCGCCGAGATGCTCTGCACATATGGAGGTAAACGTTTGGGGCTTGCGGGTTTTGCGGTGGGTGTCGCGGAGCGGCACGCCGTGGTTGACGGAAAAAATATTCGCGAGGGAGACGCGCTAATAGGACTGGCATCTTCCGGACTTCATGCCAATGGCTTTAGTTTGATTAATCGTGTTTTTAAACCCCGGAAAGAGTTTTTAGTACCGACGCGCATATACGTCAAGAGTATTTTGCCGATACTTAAGAAATTTACAGTTCACGGCTTGGCGCATATTACAGGTGGCGGGCTTCACGACAATATCCGGCGTATCTTGCCGGGGCGGCTTAACGCCGTAATTAAAAATGATGCATGGCCGATCCCTTCGATTTTTCGCGAGATCAGAGAAAAAGCCGGAATTTCAGAGCATGAGATGTTTCATACGTTTAATATGGGAATTGGATTCGTTATAATTGTGCCCAATGAATTGGAAAATCCGATTATGGCGGCATTATCAAAGACGGAGCGAGTTTTTCCAATCGGTACTGTCATAAAAGGTGGAGGAAAAGTTATGATACAGTAGTTACTTAAGTTACTTATGAAAGACGGTTACGACATTACAGAGGGAGTGAGGGGTTTTCGGTTGCGCGTCTGGGGACGCGATGAGCGCGAGCTTTTTTCGCGTGCGCTCCTAGGGCTCGCGGCAGTCATGCGGCCGGATGTGGCGCCTTCGAGCGGAAAGGCAGTAAGAGTCAGAGTTCATATTCGCGGTGATAATTGGGCAGAGACCCTGCTTAATTTTTTGCGCCACGCCGCGTTTGAGTGCGAGATGCAGGGCGCCGTGTTCTCCGCTATGGATATAATCGAGCTGGGACCGAATGAAATCGAGTGCGAGCTTGTCGGGAAGACCGTCGAGCGTTTCGAGGAAGAGATCGACCACATTCATTGTTTAAGTGAGGGAATTCGAAAAACACCCGAACGGCTGGAGGTGGAATTGCGCGCTGCGGTTCTTTAATTTTCATCTCGGATTTTTTCCTTTAAGATGATAGATTTTCAGATTCAGACAACGGCCTCCGACGGCAAATTTTCGCCGCGCGATTGCGTTAGGATGGCAAAGGAAAACGGTGTGACCTCGCTTGCTATCACCGATCACGACACCATCGGCGGCGTGGACGAAGCCAAGGCCGCCGGAGGGGAGTTCGGCATGGAGGTAATCCCCGGGATCGAGATGTCTTGTAATCACGGCGGGCACGGGATTCATATTCTGGGGCTGGGGATCAATTACAAGCACCCCGTGCTCGGCGAGCTTCTTTCCGAGCTCCAGCGCGAGCGCGAGCATCGCGCCAAGGCCATGGTGGATAAATTGCAAAGTTTCGGTTTTGCCGTTGATTACAAAGAGGTTAGGCAGCGGGCGGCGGGAGTGGTGGCGCGCCCCCATATTGCTGAGGCGGTGATGGAAAACCCAGCCAATGCTGGGAAACTCGCTATGGAGGGAATCAAAACGCGGAAAGATTTTTTCAGTTCATATATTGCGAATAATGCCAAGGCCTATGTGCATCACGTGCCGCTCGAGGCCCGGCGGGCGATTAGCGTGATTCATCAAGCGGGCGGGATTGCCATTTGGTCGCATCCCACAATTCCCACGGAAGATTACAAGTTAGTCGAGGAGACGCTTCTCGTGTTTTTGCGGTTCGGACTTGATGGAATCGAGGTTATCGGCAATTTTACTGAAGACGATACGGAATTTTTGCAGATGCTGGCGGAAAAGTACAACATATTGAGAAGCGCCGGCTCCGATTTTCACGACACTTACATTGATCCGGAGAAGCCCGAGGATGGCGCGGCGGCCATCGGCGGATACAAAACATACGGCTATTCAACCGAGGGTATTAGAGAATCCATACTTTCAGCCATAGACCGGCGACGTGCTGCGGTTGCTGGATTGAAGTAAACCTGTTAGTCTCGTTAGGTTATGGTTACCGTGCCTAGATTATCCAAGGGGCTGCGCCGACATATCAGAAACCAAAAGGCGATGATTCGCCGCCAGGGCAGGGCCGAAAGTTGAACCAGTCGTGTCGCAAGACGCTGCGCCAGAAGTCGCGAAAAACACGCTTGCCCACAAGTCACGGGTGAAATCCGCCAAAAAGAAAGCTTAACTTTAACGGAAATTTTAATGGATGCCGAACCGCGCCGAGCTTAGCTCGGCGCGGTTTGTTGTTTCTCTTCAGCAGGAAGGGTATAACTATGTCACAATGCCTGATTTATTTGACGGCAACATAGAGGGCATGGAGCCACTGGCCGAGCGCATGCGCCCGCGGGATTTCGCCGATTTTTTCGGGCAGGAAGAAATCGTGGGCAAAGGCAAACCGCTCCGCTCTACCATCGAAAACGACGATTTGCGATCGGTAATTTTATGGGGCCCGCCAGGGTCAGGTAAGACTACGCTCGCTCGCATCATCGCCGAAAAAACCAAGGCGTTTTTCCGGCCGTTTTCTGCTGCCACCTCGGGCGTGCCGGAACTGCGAAAAATTATCGAAGAGGCAACCCGGCGTCTTAAGTTTGAAAAACGAAAAACAATTTTATTCGTTGACGAGATCCACCGTTTCAACAAGGCCCAGCAGGACGCTTTCCTGCCGTCTGTCGAAAACGGCACGATAATTTTGATAGGTGCTACGACCGAGAACCCGTCTTTTGAAATCAATTCGCCGCTTTTGTCACGCTCGCTGGTGCTTGTTTTAAAACCCCTGACCGACGGGGCTCTGGGTAAAATTATCAGGCGCGCTTTGACTGACGGCGATTACGGACTGGGAAAGCGCGGCGCTAAACTTGACCCCGATGCGATGCAGGTCTTGATTGGCTTTGCCGACGGTGACGCGCGAGTGGCGCTAAACGCGTTGGAATTTATCGTACTTTCCGCCCCAGATATCTTATTCTCTAATTCGCGCGAATTAGAGAATAAGACGATGGACAAAAGTGCTACAAAAGATGTAAAGATTACAACAAAGATGGTAGAAGAAGCGCTGCAGAAAAAAGCCATCCGTTACGATAAAAATGGCGAGGAGCACTATAATGTCATCTCGGCTTTCATTAAGTCCATGCGCGACTCCGATCCGGACGGCGCTTTGTATTGGCTCGCGCGTATGATCGAGGGCGGCGAGAACCCGCGGTTTATCGCCCGGCGCATGATTGTTTTTGCCTCGGAAGATATCGGGAACGCCCTGCCGACGGCGCTGGTGGTAGCGATCGCCGTGGCCGAGGCCGTGGAGCACGTCGGGATGCCGGAAGCAGGGATCAATTTGGCGCACGGAGCGACATATTTGGCGTCAGCCCCGAAATCGAACGCTTCATACAAAGGACTTTTGGCGGCGCTCGAGGACGCTAAAGAACACGGCGCGTTACCGGTCCCGCTGCATCTGCGAAACGCGGTTACGAATTTAATGAAAGAGCTGGGGTATCATAAAGGGTACAAATACGCGCATGACTTCAAAAACGCCAAAGTTGACCAGCAACATCTACCGGATAAATTAAAGGGAAGTAAGTACTATCGGCCGCCGAGCGCCGGGGGTACCAAAATGCAGCTGTTGAAAAAGAGGGGTTCAAAAAACGCGTGAGAGTTTTATCATGAAAGCATAAACCTTTCATTTTCGCGAAAGGAGGAGTCACACGGGGATTTTGTAGGAGTTGCAAACTCCACAAGTGCCCCGGGAGGTGATGACCTATCTCGATCGCGTGGGTTGTCCGGAAGCGCCAGATGAAGGCCAAGAGAGCCAAGTGGTCGAAGCGGAATCCCTTAAGGCGGTTCGCAAGGAGGTGATCCGACGCAGACGGGAGGCTAACCCCCTCTCTGAAAGGAGGTTACGACGCCGATCCATCAGAGGCTGATCGCCTCGATGTGCGCCTCGGGGCGGCTTGCCCCATCCAAGCCGCCCCTTTTTCTTGCTTTGAGCGGCAGTTGTCGGTATATTGATAAAGTATTAATAACATAATCCCGTTTTACGAATTGGCTTATGAACGAAGAACACCAAATGGGTTTAGAGTATATTAAGTCGCGTTCTGGCCTTAAAGCCGTCTTGATGATCGCACTGGCTTTTGCCGCGGCGGTTTGGGGCGTTGGGCAGATTAAGGCCTACAAGTTTATTGGATCCAATCCCAATACCACGCGCTCCATCACGGTTTCCGGCGAGGGCAAGACCTTCGTGCGGGCGGATGTGGCGACGGTGCAGATGACCATCTCGTCGGAAGCGGGGCCGACGAACTTGGCAATAATTCAGGACCGCAACTCGAATATCGCCAATGCCGTTATCGGATTTGTTAAGTCCCAAGGCGTGAAGGACGAGGACGTGAAGACAATAAATTATTCGATCTATCCTCGTTACAACTATTCGCAAAGCGGCCAAGAGTTCTTGGGATATACCATCCGGCAGGAGATTCAGGTAAAGATCCGCGACTTGGCGAAGGTCGGCGTGATTTTAAACGGCGCCGTCGGTGAGGGCGCCAACGAGGTTTCCGGCCTGCAGTTTACGGTTGATGATCCCAAGGAGCCGCGCGAAACAGCGCGCCAGCAGGCGATTAACGAAGCCAAGACCAATGCCGAGAAGTTGGCCGGGGAGCTTGGCGTCAAATTGGTGCGCATGGTGAACTACTCCGAGAACACCGGTGGACAGCCGCCGATTTATTTTGGCGATGCGGCCTACGCCAAAGGCATGGGCGGAGGCGGCCCGGCGCCGGATATCCAGGTCGGGCAGAATGAGATCAAGTCGTTTGTAACGCTCACATACGAGATTGAATAAGAGCTTGCTCCGTCTTTTGGAAATCGGCGAGAATCCCAGCGAGATTCTCGCCTCACCTCCGCGCTCGCTCTCGACCCGCCTCATCGGCGGGTCGCACCATGCCCGAAGACGGGAACCTCCGCTACGCGGAGGGTTCTCGCGTCTCTCCTCGCGCTCCGCCACGTCAGACGTGGCTTCCGCTTTTTTACGAAAAACGCCGCGCGGAGGCCGCGCGGCGTGGTCGGAGTTAGTTCTCTCGACCTAGCAGGAAAGTGTGTGGAGGATCGCCTGGGCCAGTATCGGCACCAACTCCTTGCGGTAGCGAGCCGCCTTGATGGTTAGTCGATTAAGCGTTGAGGCCAGAAAAATGTCACGATCAACTTCTAGCCTCTGGGATACGAATTCCACGAATCTCGCAAGCGATGACCGTATGGGCTCGCCGAGGAACCGGCTACTGCTTCGGGCCGTCAGTTGGCCGTTGGTGAGACCGCAAACGAGCGTGTTGTGAAAGTAGGCGCCGCGAGCGATTTCTGTCACGATGCACTCGAGAGTGACCGCGAGGGACACTGCGGTCCCGATTGGGATCGCGATCAGGTCGCTGTCAAACGGACGTGCGGGGTAGTCGCCGTAGGACTCGCCCCGAGCGAAGAGCCAATGCTTTCCTTTGAAATTTGCAAAGAAGCAGACTGTTTTGTACTCCATGAAGCCTTCGCGCATGCGGTGGTGGTCGCTGTCGTTCGCGATCTCCGAATACACCGGTTTAGGCAGTTCGACCTCGGGGCTTCCTGTGATTCGGCGCACTTCTTCGAAGGTATTCACCAGAAGTTCTCGCACTGAAAGATCTTGCTCTCGAGTCATTTGCGGACTCCCCATCGTGAGTGGTAAGCGTTAGGCGTGTCTGGTTGAGTTAAGAGGCACTATTCCTATAGCATAGATGGAGGATTAAGCAAAGAGTTATGCCCGCGATGACATTCAAGATCCAAGTCAAAGATACAAAGACACGGGCGCGTGTTGCTTCGTTAGAAACCTCACATGGTGTCATTGAAACGCCGGCGTTTGTGACGGTTGGGACTTTAGCGTCGGTGCGAACTTTAACGCCTGACGAGATTCGCGCCGCCGGATCGCAGATTGTGCTTGCCAATACCTACCACTTATATCTCGAAGGGCGGCATGAGGTGATTCAAAAAGCCGGGGGGCTCGCCAAATTTATGAGCTGGAACGGGCCCACCATGACCGACTCCGGCGGGTTCCAAGTTTTTTCATTAGGTCACGGTAGGGGGAGAAAAAATGGAGAAAAAGATTACATGCCGGGCGATGCGCCGCCTGATATTGATGGAGATCCCAGAGAGCCGCGCAGATTCACCATTACTGACGAGAAAGTTGTTTTTCAGTCGCCGCGCGACGGGCAAACGCTCGAGCTAAGCCCGGAGATCTCCGTACAGATTCAGGAGGACATTGGCGCTGATATATATTTTGCTTTTGATGAATGCACCGATCCGGTTTGGCCATACGAGTATCAGAAAGAAGCAGTCGAGCGCACAACCCGCTGGGCCCAACGATCGCTCGAGGCAAAGACTCGGGGCGACCAAGCAATCTTCGGTGTGATCCAGGGCGGCGACTATCTGGACCTCCGCGAGTTGAGCGCTAGACAGATCGCTGCGCTCCCATTTGACGGGTTTGGCATTGGCGGGCGAGTCGATCTTTCAGAAAAAGAAAATATTGCGACAGTTTTTCATTGGACTCTGGCACATTTGCCGAAAGAAAAACCCGTGCATGCTCTGGGTCTCGGGTCGCCGAAAGAAACGATAGAAGCCATCGCGGAGGGTGTTGATCTTTTTGATTGTGTCTCGCCGACGCGCGAAGCCCGGTACGATCTATACCAGCCGCGGTCGGTTGCACATTGAAAATGCTCCGTACCGCGAAGACTTTTCGCCGCTCGAAGACGGCTGCGGTTGCTACACGTGCGCGCATTTCACGAAAAGCTACCTTCATCATTTATTTCGGGCAAAAGAGCTTTTAGCCAAGCGCCTGGCGACAATTCATAATTTGACTTTCATCAACAATTTGGTGCGCCAAGCTCGCGAGGCGATAAGGGCGGGGGCTTTCCCCGACTTTCAGAGAGGGTTTTACGAAAAGAAAATCTACTGATTGGGTGTGGTATAATGAGATATATTCTATATGAACGAGAAAGTTTCTTTTTTGACAGAGGATGGAGTCACGGTTGTCGGCGACTATTATGAAGGCGGCGGCGAAAAGGCGGTCCTGCTTTTACACATGATGCCGTCAACCAGGGCTTCCTGGGTTTCGTTCGCCAATCAGCTGGTGGCTGATGGGTTCTCGGCTTTGGCGATTGATCTTCGGGGGCACGGCGAATCGATTGTTGGCTCACTGGGGGCGCTCGACTATAACAATTTCAGTGACGCCGAGCATCGAGCGAGTATTCACGATGTCGAAACGGCGGTGAAGCATTTGGAAAAGCGTGGTATGAAAGAAATTGATATTGCCGGCGCCTCCATTGGGGCTAACCTGGCATTTTTCTACGCTGCTTCGCATCCAGAAATAAAATCACTGATCTTGCTTTCTCCCGGACTTGAGTACCGCGGGGTTTCCGCCGAGGCGGTGGCCGGACAGTTTGGCGGCAAGGCCCATTTTTTCTTTCTGGCTTCGCGCGAAGATGAATACTCGGCGGCGAGCGCTAATGAGCTTTTTGAAAAAGTCAACGGCGAAAAACAGCTCGAGCTTTTTGACGACGCGGGGCACGGCACCACGATTCTTGAGCGCAAGCCCGAGTATCTGAAAATTCTATCCAACTGGCTAGCCGGCAGGTAAGGCGCTGGTCGCTTGGCGTATTTTTGCTTCAGGCCGGTTTTCCTGATTTTAGCTTATGGATATCGAGTATCGGCATTTTAAAATTTTCATTCTCTCGATATTGGCGCTTTTGCTGGCGGCTTTCATTGGTTTTGTCTACTTTTCCGCCAAGGAGAGCGTGCAGACTTTCGGCGGCACTCCGGTGATTGTGGGCGGCACCGCGGTTGCGGCGGAGGTGGTTTCATCGCCGTTTTTGCGCGCGCGCGGGCTTTCCAGCCGCCAGTTTCTCGGCGAATTAGAAGGCATGCTTTTTGTTTTTGAAAGGCCGTCGCGGGAGACTTTCTGGATGAAGGACATGCTTTTCCCAATTGATATTATCTGGATTCGTTCGCGGACGGTGGTGGGGGCTGCAGAGAATTTACAGCCCCCCGCCGAGGGCACTCCCGATGCGGCGCTTTCACTCTACTCTTCACCGGTTCCGGTGGATCAGGTGCTTGAAGTTCCCGCGGGGTTTGTGCAACGGCACAATATTCAGCCGGGGGATCCAGTAATTGTCAAAACACGTTAGTGTGTTAAGGTTTTTGTGTCCCGCGCATGGTGAACGACGAAATAGTTTTTGATCTAGAGACGCAGCGTGCTTTTTCCGATCTGGCCGATCGGAATAATTTTGGCGGGCTTGGCGTTTCGGTGCTTGGTTGTTACTCCTACGGTACCGAGGAGTTTCGCATATTCGCCGAAGATGAGCTCGACGCTTTCGAGGATATGCTTTCGCGGGCCCGGCGCGTGATCGGGTATAACATCCGGCACTTTGACTACCCGGTGCTGCAGCCATATATGAAGTCGGTGGTGCTAAAAAATCTGCCCACCTTGGATTTAATACTGGACCCGGCGGGGCATCTCGGGTTTCGGCCGAAGCTTGATGACCTTGCCAAAGCGACCTTGGGTGTGCAAAAATCCGGGCACGGGCTAGAAGCCATTCGGTGGTTCCGCGAGGGCAAGCTTGATGAACTAAAACGCTACTGTCTTGATGACGTGAAGCTCACGAAGGAGCTCTATGATCACGGCGTCCGCCATGGGCATATTCTTATAGAGCCGCGCTACGGTTCGGAGTTACGCAAAATTCCCGTCACTTGGCAGAGATTGCCCGCGGCCGCAGTTAGCCGCCAAAACCAACTTTTTTCTTAGATGTTAGACGAACCAAAATTATTCATATCCGCAAGCTATCCAAGAGCGCTTTCTTTAACGGAGGTGCTTGAAGAAATCGGGGGATATATCAAGGAAAAACCGGCGCACCGATACGAGATTATTGTCGGGTCAGACTCCGCCGGTTTTGACGAGCGGCCGGTTTCGATTGTCACGGCGCTTACCGTCAGGCGCGTGGGCAACGGCGGGAGATATTTTTATCTGCGGCAGGAATCAAAACTCTTTCATCACATGCGCGACCGGATTTACGCCGAAGCCATCAGCTCGATTACTTTGGCACAGGAACTTCGCGGGAGGCTCCGCGAGATGCTGGGCGAGGATATTTTCTGGCAGGATCAGATTCACATTGATGTCGGCGAAAAGGGTCTTTCCAGGACCTTTGTGGACGAGGTGGTGGGCATGATCCGCGGATTTAACTTCACGGCGGTGATTAAGCCCAGTTCTTTCGGCGCATCGGTGGTGGCGGATAGACACACATAGTCGCGGAAATTCCAAATACTTAAGGAAGTTTAGATTTTGAACTTAGCGTCTAGTATGGATTTTTCTAGCTTCCTAGGTACTAGGTACTAATTTCCTCGTCATCGAGTCCTCGTAGCTCCCTCCTACGCTCAAATGCGGATTTGAGCTTCCCTCCTTCAGTAAACTTTCGGAGGGCAAAGCGGAAATCTTCCGCCTGCCCTCTGTAGCTTTAGCGAAAGAGGGAAGCTCCGATATAATTCGGAGCGAAGGAGAGTCCTCGTAGCTCAGTTTGGATAGAGCGCTTCCCTCCGAAGGAAGAGGTCAGAGACTCACCCCCACACTTATGTCCCTATAGCTCAATGGATAGAGCGCAGCCCTCCGAAGGCTGAAATCGAGGTTCGAGTCCTCGTAGGGACGCATAAGTGTGAGGGTGAAAATCCCTGCCTACCCTGCCTACCGGCAGGCAGGCGGCAGGCAGGCTCTCGAGGACGTTGGATACATGGGTCACTTTTCATTTCTTAGCGTAGATCTCCAAAACGATTTTACTACTGAAGGCGGCAAGCACTATACGCCCAAAGCTTCAGTTTCGTTTCTAAAAGAAACACTTTTTCCGTTTCTCAAAGAGAGGGATATAAGGGTTAACGAAATCATTTCTGACTATCGCCAACCGCGCCCAGGAGATAAAGACGAAAGCTGTGCCCCCGGGACGTGGGGGTATGCATCAATAGTTCCGAGAGAGCTAGTGGAAGCAGAGTGGTTAAAATGTATGAACTCACCGATTTGGTTGCGAGAGAATATCGGCGCTCCGAATAAAAAACCCGGATTGCCATATCAAGACCCAGCAAAGTTTGGCAGGTGGCTTAAAGACAATGTCGGCGAACCAGGCGAGGTTACCCCCGTTGTCTTTGGTCTCACCATTGATTGCTGTGTTCTTAGTACGCTTCAGGAGTTATCGTGGCGAGGTTATTACCCAGCGGTTCTCGAGGAGGGCGTGGATCACTACAGCGGCAGAGTCGAGGATAAAGAGATGGTATTAAAATCAGTCGTTTCGAATTGGGCGACGGTTGTTTCGTGGCATAGCATCAAGGAAAAATTGGAATAGTTCGCCACGGCTCATTTTGCAGAGCCCAGATCATTATAACTGCGCACTAGACAATCCCATCCTCCTTCGTCCCGACTATATCTAAGGACTTCGGACGGACAAGTAGAATTGTCCGGTGGTGGTTTACGTTCTCTCTGCCGAATGAACAGGCTTTAGATTTCGCGCTGTAAGAGTTTTTGGTTGGGGCGGGTCTGGGGTAGAATAGCGGTATGGCTTCGAAGTTATCCATTTCGTTTTACGGCGGGGCGGGGCAGGTGACGGGCGCCTGTTTTCTTGTTGAGACCGAAACCACCAAGATTTTGGTTGATTGCGGTCTAATTCAGGGGAGGCGCTTCTGTGAGTCGGACAACTTAAAATCATTTCCGTTTGATGCGGCTGAAATTGACGCGGTGTTCGTAACGCATGCGCATACTGATCACATCGGCCGCCTTCCGAAGTTGGTCAAGGCGGGGTTTCGCGGGCCGATCTATTCGACGAATCCCACCAAGGAGCTTTCGCGCCTGATGCTGGAGGATGGTTTGCCGCTTCTTTCGCGCGACGCCGAATCCTGCGGCGAGGAGCCGCCTTACGCCGCCGGGGATCTTGAAAAAGCCATAGGCCAATGGTGGGGCGTGAAGTACCATGAGGAGATAAAAGTCGGCGACATTCGCGCCTCGTTTCTCTTGGCGGGGCATATTCTCGGCTCGGCCATGCTTGATATCCGTGCGGCGGGGAAACGCATCGTGTTTTCCGGAGATCTTGGGACGAACTCCTCGCTTCTTATGCCGCAGTCTGACCAAGTTGACCAAGTGGATTATCTGGTGATCGAATCCACCTATGGCAACGCCGAGCATCAAGTGACGGAAGACGGGGAGCTAGTTTTGGAACGCGCGATTGAGGACACCGCGGCGCGCCGCGGCACGCTGATGATTCCGGCCTTCGCCACGGAGCGCACGCAGGACATCCTGTTTCTTTGCAATAGGATGCTGGCAGAGAAGCGTGTCCCGGAGATGCCGTTTTTCGTGGACTCGCCTCTGGCTATCAAAGTTACAGAAATTTTTGAAAAATATCACGATTATTTCAATGATGAAGTAAAGACGCTCTATATAAAACATCCGCACCTTTTCCAATTCAAGAATCTTAAAAACACGCCCGCCGTCGATGAATCAAAGGCCATCAACAATGTCCCGCCGCCGAAGGTGATTATCGCCGGATCCGGCATGATGACCGGCGGGCGCATTTTGCACCATTTGCGCCGGTACCTGCCGGACCCGCAATCGTCGCTTTTGATTGTGGGGTATCAGGCAGCCGGCTCCATCGGGCGGAGGATTTTAGAGGGCGCCGAGTCGGTGGAGATTTTCAACCAGCCGGTTTTAGTGCGCGCTAAAGTAATTGTGGCGCAGGGATTTTCGGCGCATGCCGACAAGAATCGGCTGTTTGATTTTGTGCAAGACCTGAAGTACTCGCTAAAGCACGTCTTTGCGGTGCACGCCGAGCCCGAATCGGCAGAAGCCCTGGTGCAGATTGTTCGCGACCGGCTGGGAATTCGGGCAGACGCGCCGAAGATTGGGGATCGGTTTGAGTTAGAATAAGCGCGCGAATCCCATATAATATAGATCATATGAAGCCATCGGAGCATACTCATCTCAAATTTAAAATCTGCGTCTCGGGCGCGGCTGAAACGGGGCATTGCGGCGAGAATGCGCTTGAGCTAACCAAAGAGCTTGGCCGCCAAGTTGCCGAACACAAAGCCGTGCTGGTGACGGGCGCTACCACGGGCGCGCCCTATTGGGCGGCCATTGGCGCAAAGGAAGCGGGCGGATTCGTGATCGGCATTTCGCCGGCCGCTACAGAAAGAGAGCATATAGAGGATTACAAGTTGCCGCTCGATTATCATGATCTAATTGTCTATACCGGTTTTGGCTACTCGGGACGCAATTTGCTCTTGACGCGCGCGGCCGACGCCATAATTATTACCTGCGGCCGCATCGGTACATTAAACGAGTTCACGAATGCTTTTGAAGACCAAAAACCAATAGGCATTCTTGAGAATACCGGCGGGATTGCGGATGAGGTGCGCAATATCGTGGACAAAGCTCACCGCGGATCAGGCAAGATTATCTATGACTCCGATCCTAAAACTCTGGTGGGGAAAATTATCGAGTTGATTCGCAAAGAAAAGGTGATGGAGATCTGACTCCTATGCTCTCGCGTTACTGGCAAGGACTTTTGCTTCTTGTGGGCACGATTGTGGGAGTCGGAGTTTTTACCCTGCCGTTTTTAATTTCTAAGGCAGGATTTATCTGGGGTAGTGCGATGATCTTAGTTCTGGCTGGCGCGATGACATTGGTTCATTTAATGTACGGCGACGTGGTGGCGGCAACGCCCGCGCGCCACCGTCTGCCGGGGTATGCCGCGATCTATCTTGGGAAAAAGTGGCAAACCCGAGTCACGGTTTCTCACGCCTTAGCGCTCACGGGCACCATGGTGGCCTATCTGCTTCTCGGCAGTGTTTTCCTCGTCGCGCTTATCTCTCCCATTTTCCCCGGCTTTAGCGCGCTCGCCGGCATGGCCGTGTTTTTCTTAATCGGGGCCGCGGTGTTTTCTTTTGACTCGTCTTTCTCAACCGATGTTGAGGGCTGGCTTACAATCTTTTTAGTCTTGGCGCTCTTGGCGATCATTGGCGTTTCTTTGCCTCACGCGGACACGGCAATATTTAGCGCAAGCGACCCCGCCAAACTTCCCTTGGCTTACGGCGCTATCCTTTTCGCGCTAACAGGCACGCCCGTGATCCCGAGAGTTTTCGAGGCGTTCGGAAGAAATGTCAGCGGGTTTCGCTCTTTGCTTGTCATAGGAACGGTTATGCCCTCTTTGCTTTATCTCGGGTTTGTCTTCGGTGTGATGTCGACAAGCGCCGGCGGCGTTTCCAAAGAGGCGATCAGCGGCATGGCACAGCTTCTGGGCCCGCGCATAATGCTTCTTGGCAGCGCGGTGGGCTTTCTCGCAACCATTACCTCATTTATCGGCATCGGTCTCACTTATAAAGGATTTTTGCAGTTTGACCTGGGTGTTCCTAAGCGGCTTGCCTGGATTTTGGCCTTAGTGGCCCCGTTTATTCTGATCGGCGCAGGGGTCTCCGATTTCATTGCGGTGGTCAGCTTCATCGGGGCGGTGGCTATCGGGCTTGATAATATCACGCTCATTCGGCTGTGGCGGAAGCTTCCGCGTCACAAATTGGTCCGGTCGCTTCCCGCAGCGGTTTGGTGGGCCTTGCTCTTAATGTTTGGCGCCGGAATTATTTACGAGATGTTCCGTTTTGCCTCAAGCGGCGCATTGCATATACTGGGCGCATGACAAAGACAGAGGCGCTCACAGCGCTTGAAAAAGAGATGGAAGCGGACGATACCTTGCCGCTTAAAAACGTCTCATACATGGTTTTCGGCGAAGGCAATCCCGACGCGGAGGTGCTTTTTATAGGCGAGGCGCCGGGATTTCATGAAGACCGCTTGAAACGTCCCTTCGTGGGAACGGCCGGAAAACTTTTGGATAAGCTGATCGGCGAGATCGGCTGGAGGCGCGAGGAGGTTTATATTACCAATATCGTCAAGCGCCGGCCGCCGGAAAACCGCGACCCCGAGCCGGAGGAGATCGAGGCCTATAAACCGTATCTCACGCGCCAAGTCGAAATTATAAATCCCAAGGCGATCGTTCCCCTAGGCCGTTACAGCATGAATTATTTCTTGCCGGAGGCGAAGATCTCGCGCGATCAGGGGAAAATTTTCTGGGTGGATGGAAAAAAGATTATCCCGATGTTCCATCCGGCGGCAGCCCTTCGGGCGGGAGCGGTGATGGAAACACTGCGCCAAAGTTTTCGTAAATTGCCGGAGCTGATCCTAGAGGCGCCGGTATCGGGTGCAGCAGAAATAACGCCCCAAACCGCTACCGAAGAAAGCAAGACACCTAGCTTATTCTAAAATATCTATCTTTCTCTAAGTACACATCTTATACACGATAGTGTATGAGATGTGTATGCGCTTATTTTGTCTGAGCTTCGTTTGAGATGCGCTGGCTTTTTATTTTTGCTAGATTGGAGTATAGGCTATGTCACTTTCCCGCCTGGCGACGCAGGGCATGAACCCGATCGTGCGGATGCTTGTAATTTCCGATTTTTTCGTCTTGGCGGGCATCGGATTTTTAGGGCCGATTCTGCCGATTTTTATCGCCGATCAGATTCCGGGCGGGAGCGTTAAGGTGGCAGGGTTTGCCTCGGCGATCTATATGGCGATGTGGGTTTTGCAGATTCCGGTGGGGCGGTTTCTCGACCGCACCCGCGGTGATTGGGACGAGTATATTTTTCTGGTTATTGGGGGGTTTACCACTGCCGCGGCGCTGTTTCTCTTTGCCTTCGCCGAAACGCCGCTTCATATTTATTTGATTCAGGCCCTGGCCGGCTTGGGGCGCGCGATTGACCTTCCGGCTTGGTACAAGATTTTCACCAAGAAGATTGATCAAGAAAAAGAGGGCTACGATTGGGGCGTGGAAAACGTTACTGTGGCGCTGGCCGTGGGGTTTGCAAGCGCGCTTGCAGGCCTCATTGTTGACGCTTACGGTTTCCGCGCGCTCTTCCTGATGGCGGGGGCCACCGCAACAGTTGGAGCTTCGATACTTTTTCTATTATACCGTTCGGTGTTTCCTAAAAAAGTTTCGTGATCAACCAGGACCTCGCCAAAATTTTTATCGAGATGGCAGAGCTCCTCGAAATGCAGGATGTGCCTTTTAAGCCGCGCGCCTACAAGAAGGCGTCCGAATCAATTGCGTCATCAGGGACGGATGTCCGTGAAGTATATAAGAAAGGCGGCGTGAAAGCCTTAATGGGCATTCCTTCGGTGGGGCGGGGTATCGCGGAAAAAATCGATGAGTATCTCGCGACCGGGCATGTGCGCGAATACGAGCAGATGAAAAAGAAAATTCCCGTAGATATTTCGGGACTTACCGCAATCGAGGGCGTGGGGCCCAAAGCCATAAAAACGCTCTGGCTAAAATTGAAAATTAAAAGTGTTGCGGACCTGGAAAAAGCCGCCGAGGCCGGTAAAATTGCGGGGCTCGCGGGTTTCGGCAAAAAATCGGAGGAAAAAATTTTAAAAGGCATCGAGTTTTTAAAGCAGTCGGGCGGCAGATGGCGTCTTGGCGATATTTTGCCGTATGTCCGCGCGTTGGAGGCGGAACTCAAGTCCTTGAAAGAAGTTGATGAACTGGTCGTGGCCGGTTCGGTTCGCCGCTGGAAAGAGACCATCGGGGACGTGGATATTCTGGCGGTTTCCCGAAAACCAAAAGTGGTGATGGCGCATTTTGTCGGTCTGAAGGATGTCGTGAATGTTTACGCGCACGGCGAGACAAAATCCATGGTCCGGATGAAAAACGGATTGGATATAGACTTGCGGGTCGTGCCGCGCGAATCGTTCGGCGCCGCGCTTAATTATTTTACCGGTTCCAAAAATCATAATGTGGCTTTGCGCCAGATTGCGCTCAAAAAGGGCTGGAAGCTGAATGAATACGGACTGTTTAAATTAAGAGGGGAAAAGGAAAAAGGAAAAGAGGAAATGATTGCGGGGCGGACCGAAGAGGAGCTGTATAAGAAATTAGGGCTTCGCTACATTGAGCCGGAGATGCGCGAGAATTTGGGTGAAATAGAAGCTGCGCGGAAAAACCAGCTGCCGCATTTAATCGGATACGGAGATTTGCGTGGCGATTTGCAGACCCAAACCGATTGGACCGACGGCAAGCACTCCATCCGCGAAATGGCTCAAGCCGCGATTGAGGCCGGATTGGAATATATCGCCATTACCGATCACACCAAGACTCTCGCCATGACCGGCGGAGCGGATGAGAAAAAACTGATGCGCCAAATGGCGGAAATTGACAAGATTAACGCCGACTTGAAACGCCAAGGCCTGAAGTTTCGTGTCTTAAAGGGCGCGGAGGTCAATATTTTGCCGAACGGGTCGTTGGATATTAATGATGAGACGCTCGCCAAGCTCGATGTGGTCGGTGCGGCCGTGCATACGAGCCTTAAGTTATCGGCGGCTGACCAAACCAAGCGCGTCATACGCGCCATGGAAAATTCGAACGTGGATATTATTTTCCACCCGACTGATCGCATTATTAACCGTCGCGAGCCGATTGCGCTCGATATGGACGAGATTATAAAAGCGGCCAAACGCACCAAGACCATTTTGGAAATTGACGCGCATCCCGAGCGGCTCGACTTAAAAGACGAACACATTCGGAAGGCGAAAGAAGCGGGCATCAAATTCTCGATTGACTCCGACGCGCACACAACTTCCCACTTCGCACTTCTCGAATTCGGCATCGCCCAGGCTAGGCGCGGGTGGGTTTCTGCGCGAGAGGTAATAAACACACTGCCAGTCGATAAAATGTTTGGCTTACTTAAATAGCTTGCCATATTGGCCTTTGTCATTTAGCTTTCGGCCATTAATGTGATAAATTCGAATTGGTATGAACCAGAATCCTATTCTAAGAGTTGAAGATCTTTCGGTGACGATTGAGCGAGAAAAAATCTTGGAGAATATTTCGTTTACGGTAATGCCGGGGGATGTCGTAGCTCTGATCGGGCCGAATGGGGCCGGGAAAACCGTACTGCTCAGGTCGCTTCTGGGGCTCATGCCATACCGCGGCGGGGTGCATTGGAGTCCCGATGCGATAATTGGTTATGTGCCGCAGCGATACAATATAGGGAAATCCGTTCCCTTGACCGTGCGTGAGTTCTTTCTTTTGCATGAGCGGAAGTTTATTTTTGCGGGACTCGGCGCCGACAAAAAAATTATGGAGTCGTTAGCATTGGTTAACATGCCCGCGGGCGTCCTCGGAGAGCGGTTGGGTAATTTATCGGGAGGGGAGCTCCAAAGGGTGTTGATTGCCTGGGCGCTTTACGATAAACCAAATATACTTCTCTTTGATGAGCCAACTGCGGGGGTTGATGTTTCCGGCGAAGAGACCATTTACAATTTACTTCATTCGCTGCAGGACCGATTCGGCATCACCATAATTCTTGTTTCGCACGAATTAAACGTTGTCTTTCGCTACGCCACGCAGGTTCTCTGCCTCAATAAAACTCTGGTTTGTTCTGGCGAGCCCGAGACTGTTTTAACTCCCGAAAAGCTGGCAAGTCTTTACGGCGAGCCTACGCATTACCACCATATGCATAATATCAAGGAAGTTGCATCTGGCTTAAATAAAGCCGGCTAAAAATTATGGCAACGGAGTTTCTGGCATCGAATATTTCATTGAGCCTGGCGGCCGGGCTTGCCGTGGCCATGGCGGCGGGAGCACTCGGCGTATTTATGGTTTTAAAAAACATGTCACTGGTTTCCGATGCCCTGTCACACGTGGCGCTCCCCGGCATAGCCCTCGGGATACTTTTGGGGATTAACCCATTTTTCGGGGCTTTTACTTTTCTCTTTGCCGCCGTCTTTTTCATCCTGGCAATCGAAAAGCGCACTAGTCTCCCGATTGACGCAATCGTAGGGGTGCTTTTTACCGCGAGCCTTGCCGCCGGCATTTTGTTAACTCCGGAGCCGGAGCTCTTGGAGGCGCTTTTTGGCGATCTCACCTCCATTACGCCGTTGGGCGCAGCGCTCACCATACTACTCTCGCTCGGCGTAGTTCTCGCCGCGATTCTGATTTCGCGCCCCCTGATGTTTACGATTGTAGCACCCGACCTGGGTCATGTCGCCAAGCTTCGAACCAAAAGCAGTTATCTTTTGTTCCTTATAATGCTGGCGCTGGTGGTAGCGCTTGGCGTGAAATTCGTGGGGACGATACTCATGGGGACGCTTACGATTATTCCGGCGGCTGCGGCCAAAAACGTGGCCAAGACTTTTTACCAGTTCATGGCGGCCAGTATTCTTTTTGCGGCGCTCTCGGTAGTTCTTGGGATGGTTGCGGTTTATTACGCCGGGATTCTCGCGGGGCCGGCGGTGATTCTTGCGGGAGTCGCGATTTTTCTCTCTACGCTGGTTTTTAAAAGATCATAACAAAAACCCTCCTTTGAGGGGGTTTTGTTATGCGGCGCTATTATTTTGCGGCTTCAATGATTCTCTTGAACGTCTCGGGATGGTTCTCGGCGATTTCAGCCAACATCTTGCGATTCAAGGCGATTTTTTTATTGGTGAGCGCTCCGATAAATTTGCTGTAGGAGATTCCTCCTTGGGAAAGAGCCCCGCTGATCTTGACATTCCAAAGCGCCCTAAACTCACCTTTCTTTTTCTTGCGGTGCTGGAAGGCGTAGGTCCAGGCGTGCAGCAAGGCCTCGCGGGCGAGGCGTTCCTTGGATTTTCTCCCCCAACGGTAGCCCTTGGCATATTTTAGGATTTTGCGTCTCTTTTTGATGGCGATTGCGCCGCGTTTGACTCGAGTCATACAATTAGTGCCTAGAAACTAGGAAGTTAGAAAACTACTGATTGAAGCCATGGTATGCATACAGATGCCGGACTAGGAACTAGCTTTCTAGATCCTAGTTTCCTGTTTTAATAATGCGGGAGCGAAGACCAAATTTTGCGCGCCTGAACACCCGCCACTCCCCGCAATCCCTTGGCGCGAAGCTGGGTTCGCCGGCGCTCCTTGGCGTTAAAATGATTCTTGCGCGAAACCCGCCGGAGAAGTTTGCCGGAGGAGGTGATTTTTATGCGTTTGGTGATTGATTTTCTGGTTTTTTTCATTTTTGTCTGCTGACTACAGGCTACGGTTTATAGACTACAGCACGGTCTTACGACGGCCCACGGTCTGTAGTCGGTAGTCAGTGGTCAGTAGTCTATAACTACTTCGCGGCCGCCCTCCTGATAATCCCGCTAATGCCCTTAGGCATCCGTTTCGGCTCCCCGTCGAGGGTAACAGTGATGGGGATTAATTTCAAGAACTCGTAGAATTTCTGCACCGCTAGGTTTTGATGCGCCTTTTCGCGGCCGCGGAGCACCATGATGATGTTGATCATGTCGCCGCGCTCCAGAAACTTCTTGGCCTGCATAGCCCGGACCTCGAGGTCGTGCTTGCCGGTCTTAAACCCGATGCGGATGCCCTTAACCTCGCCGCCGGACTTTTTGGGCCGGTGTTCCCGCTCGCTCCTCTCCTCTTGATATTTGAACTTGCCAAACTTCATGATTTTGGCGACGGGAGGGTTGGCGGTCGGCGCGATTTCAATCAAATCCATGCCGCGGCGCACGGCCTCGGCCAGAGCCGCTTCCAGTTTCAAAACGCCCAAATTCTTTCCGTCATCGGTGATGACGCGGAGCTCCCCGGCTCTAATATACTGGTTGGTGCGGTAGCGTTTTTGGATGGTAGGAAGTGTGAAAATTAAATATCCCCGCTACCATTCGCTTTCAGCGAAGCTACGGGGCAAGCAAAAATCAAAATGGCAAGTCAAAATCCGAAATGTTGACCGAGAGGATAACATAATTTTGCACTTTGATTTTTGCATTTTACATTTTTTTGTGGAAGCGGCGGAGAGTGACTCCGCGTCCAGAAGATCGCAAAGAAAGATTGATACAGACGTATCCAGATTCGGTTTCGTTCGGGCGAGCGATGAATCTGGCAAGAACTCGCCGAACGTTTCCGGTATTGGTCGGTCCCGTTCCCGGAGCCGGGGACCCGAGCCCCAAGATATAACACCAGCGGCTTCCGATGAGGCATAAGAAGACTGATGCCCTCCGATACTCCGGAGAGAAAGCAGCTATAACCGGTTAGGCCATAGCGGGCGCCAAAGCGCCATCGAATTTGAATACGTTTGCACGTATTGCGTTTGCCGAGGTTTCCGCAAGCCCTCCCCATCCGCCTGTTGGCGGACACAGATGGCGCGGCGAGAGTTGCTCGGCATCTCGGTCCGAATCTTTCTTTTTGAATGATCTGTCGAATCAATGCGCTCCCGGGTAAATTTTGCCGCCGGGCAAACTTTCTAGTTCCTAGAAGTTAGGACCTAGAAACTAGCAACGCATTTCACGGCCAGTTTCTAATTTCCAGTTTCTATTTTCCTAAAGTCCTTGCCGCCTCCCGCGCCATATCGCGCTTTTTGATTTTTTCGCGCTTGTCGAACTGCTTTTTGCGGCGGGCAACGCCGAGAAGCACCTTGATTCTGCGGTTTTTACTATATACGCGAAGCGGCACGATGGTCAAGCCTGCCGTCCGAGATTTGCCGATAAGGGTTGCAATTTCGGACTTATGTAGGAGAAGCCGGCGCGCTCTTTCGTGGTCGTAGCCGCGGGGGGTGTTCTCTGGCTGATAGGCGGGGATCGAGGCGGTGGTGAGCCAAAGCTCCGGCCCTCGCGGAATTGCGAAGGCCCCGGTGAGCATAATTCTGCCGCTGCGGATAGCTTTTACCTCAAAACCAAGCAACTCAATCCCGGCCTCGTAGGTTTCGAGGATCTCGTAGTCGAATCGGGCCTTTCTGTTTTCGGCGTAGGCTGGCATGCTGATATGATTTTGGCTATGTCGGCTCTTATGTGATACTTTAACCTTACCATACCGCTCATTGGCACAAACTCTGAATATAGGAGGGAGATGAGAAAAGTGAACAGAGAGTGGGAGGCGGTACTCGGCAGAATGGCTAGGTTTGTAGGCTACATCATCTTTAGCCTCATTGTCCTTTTTGCGCCGCTTGTCTGGGTGGCGCAAGCGCTGTTTGGAAAGATCCTTAGGCTGGTGCGGCCGCGCCGCTTCCCAATAGCCCAAGCAGGCGAGCGATCGCCGGATGACGACCGAGTTAACCAGATACAGAACCAACGCAAGGCGGCCGAGAGCGGCTGTCAATCCGAAGGCGGATGCGGTGTTACCTGCGGTTGCCCGCTGACAAAGTCGTAATATCATCGTAACAAAGGAGGTGCCGCGATGGCGGACAAGATCCCGGCAGGCTTCTCTAGAGAAGAGAAGAGAAGGGAAAAACGACGGCCCTAGACGGGACGTCGGCCTACTACGCACCAGACTACCCCAATATGATGGAGATGGAGGAGCAAGCGGGTGGGCCCATGGGTTCTTTCGAGCAAGCGATTCTCTGGATCATCGTGGGCTTCGTTGCCGTGGTGCTGATCATTCCTGTGCTGCTAGTTGGCGCCGGATGGGCCATCTGGCATTTCCGGCCAGCCGGCTCGCGCTTGTGGTAAACCGCGGGCGCAATGCGGCGCTCTCTTTCGGGAGAGCGCCGTCTTTCTTTTTCACGTAATTTTCATAGACTGATGGCATGCTGCGCGAACGGCTAAAACAAATTTTGCGAGACGCCGCCGGGCTTGAAGCGGGAGCCGAGGTTTTGTTGGAAGCTTCACCGAAGCCAGACCTTGGCGATTACGCTTCCAACTTGCCGCTTGCACTCGCCAAAGAGCGCGGCGTTTCGCCGATGAAGCTTGCCGAAGAAATCGCGGCAAAAATTTCCGATGGCATGGTTTCCCGAATCACTGCCGCCCCTCCGGGGTTTTTGAATATCAGTTTAACAGAAGCGGCGCAGAAGAAAGTTCTTGATGAAATATTGAGTCGCGGCGATAAGTTCGGTGATGCCGATTCAAAATCGGAAAAAATTCAGGTTGAATTTATCTCGGCCAATCCCACGGGGCCGCTGACCATGGCTAACGGCCGCGGCGGATTTTTCGGCGACGTCCTTTCGCGCGTTCTGGAAAGCCAGGGATACGAAGTGGAGCGCGAGTACTATATAAATGATGCCGGCAATCAGGTTCGGATGCTGGGCCTTTCCGTGCTTGCGTCCGGGGGCTTAGTTGCCGATAGCGAGGATTATTACCACGGAGAACATATAGCCTCATGGACCGCGGCGCATCGCGAATCGCTTGAGACCAAAAAAGACGATCCGGAAACGCTGGGGCGGATGGCGGCGGCCGATTTTCTTGCCGAGTTCATAAAGCCGGCGGTGGAGCAGAAGATGAAGATTCACTTCCAGCACTGGACCTCGGAGCAGGCGGACATTCGCGAGAAGGGCTATGTGGATCGGGCGCTGGCGCTCTTTAAGGAAAAAGGACTGGTGATTGAAAAGGACGGCGCGGTCTGGCTTAAAACAACGGCGTTCGGTGATGATAAGGATCGGGTGCTGGTAACTTCTGACGGGTTTCCCACTTATTTTTTGGTGGATGCGGGGCATTATATGGAGGCCAAGGAGCGCGGGCTCGCTAAAATAAATATTTTAGGTGCCGATCATCATGGATATGTTTCGCGCATTCAGGCGGTGGCGAAAATTATCGGGCTTTCCAGGTCCGAGGTGATCGTGATGCAGTTGGTGCGGCTTTTGGAAAATGGAAAAGAAGCGCGGATGTCGAAGCGCAAAGGCATGTTCGTTACTATTGACGATTTAATTCACGAGGTGGGGCTGGACGTGGTGCGCTATTTCTTTCTCGAAAAAAATCCCGAGACCCACATTGATTTTGATATCGAGCTTGCCAAAAAGCAGTCAAAAGAGAATCCGGTTTACTACATTCAGTACGCCCACGCGCGGCTTTGCAGTATTTTCAGAAAGGGCGCTCTGGTTCCTGCGCAGTTTCAAATTTCAGCCCTGGCTTCCGATTCGGAACGGGGGCTGATAAGAAAGTTAACGGCCTTCCCGGAAATTCTTGAAGATATTGCCGCGGACTACCGCGTTTCGCGGCTGGTGCACTATGCCTACGACTTGGCGCACACCTTCCACATTTTTTATGAAAAAAATCGCATTCTAGATGCGGATGGGGAAGTCAAGGACGCCCGCATGGCGCTTGCCGCGGCTACGCAGATTGTTTTGAAAAAAACTCTGGATATTTTGGGGATGGGGGCGCCCAGTGAGATGTGATTTGGGCCAAAATTTCAACATGCTATCATAAATGGTGGCTGACCCCAAATCCCACGCTATTCTTTAGGTTTTTTAAGGATGGTGATGATGTATGCGGCTACTCCCATTTTTATAAGCGTTGGCATAAGGTAGCCGGAGATCGCATTGTAGGTGAATTCTTTCGGGAGTATTTTGACGATGATTTTTGCAAGAAGAGGGGAGTTGAATAACCTGTTTGCTAGCCGCTCAAATTTCTCCATTGTGGGGATGACATAAGACGATACGTCTTCCTCTGACTCAATCGTCAGTTTTGACTCTGTGATCTTCTTCCGGAAACTTTCGCAAGACTCGAATATATTAAGCGCCATACCCCGCTCAATAAGAGTTTCCGCCAATTGCTGTTCTTTAGTCCACGACGTTTCCGCCTGTTTTCGGTAGCCGTCAAAGATTATAAAAACCCCGCCGGGTTTCAGGATGCGGTAAATCTCACTAAGGACTCTGTCTTTTCTGCCGCTGTAACATAGAGCCTCGACAACGAATACAATATCGAATTCGTTGTCCTCGAATTTGTCCAGTATATGATAGTCGCCAAGCTCTGGGTGATAATTTTGCGCGAGTTTTGCTTTCCTTAAGGCGCGGCCCAGCTGGCTTGGCGAGATATCAATTCCCCAAAATTGGATGTTTGGATGTCTTTTCGCAAGATAAAAAGAATTTGCCCCCCTGCCGGTAGCCAGCTCCAATACTTTTCGGCCGCCCAGGGAGCGAATGTACTGCTCTACGGTTCTTGCGGCTTCTAGCAGATCATCTTCTTTGAATTTTCCGTCCCGACTAATTCCCATATAAATGAGATCTTTCCGGGAATGGAAGATAGAGTAGGGAATTTTGTTAATCCGATAATATCTTTTGATGTAGTTGTCGTCGATCTTTAGAGATAAGACTTCGGCAATGTTAAAAACCGCCTCTATCTTCTCGATTTTTTTATGGAGTTCCTGACGCAAGTCCATGGATATTCAACTGATGTTCCCAGTTTAGCATTCCGTCGCGCATCTCCGTAAACCCCGTTAAAACGGGCGCCTCGCGAACACGTCGATGGGAGTATCCCACTCTCGTCAACGAGCGGGAGACGACCGCCGGCAGAATAGGCGGCGTTCTAACGTGGCAAACTCCTCGCGCTCTGTCCGGGATTTGCTTTCCCACGGATTATCCGGTAGGATGAGTTACCTATTCGAGATGCTTGCTGGACGCCGCTTATCAACTACCGCAGAGGATTATGCTGTGGTCGGTAGCCGGTGGACTGTAGTCAATCACCAAATGCCGACGGAGAAAGGCAAACGGATCAAATTCTCAAAAACTTTAGTGGCGGGGCCAAACCCTGCGCCATTCGAGGCCTCCGATGCTCAAAGAAAGAGCGAAAAACCGGAGGCGGTTTTGCGCGAGGAGGAGATCCTCGCCTTTTGGAAGAAAAATCGCATTTTCGAAAAATCGTTGGAAGCTCGTAAGAATGGCAAAACTTTCGTCTTTTACGAAGGCCCGCCGACGGCCAATGCCGCGCCGGGGTTCCACCACGTGGCTTCGCGCGCCTTTAAGGACATCATTCCGCGTTTCAAATCCATGCAGGGGTTTAATGTCCCAAGAAAAGCCGGCTGGGACACTCACGGACTGCCGGTGGAGATCCAGGTGGAAAAGGCGCTGGGGTTTAAAACCAAACAGGAGATCGAGAAATTCGGCATCGGACCCTTCAACGAAAAGTGCCGCGAGTCGGTCTGGGCCAACGTCGGCGATTGGCGAAAACTTACCGAGCGCATCGCTTTCTGGATGGATCTCGACAATCCCTATGTTACTTACGAGCGTTCTTATATGGAAACGCTCTGGTGGATTATCGCCGAGTGGTGGAAGAAGGGCCTTTTGTACCAGGATTTTAAAGTTCTGCCGTGGTGCACTAGGTGCGGTACGGGGCTTTCGTCGCACGAGGTGGCGCTAGGGTATAAATCCGTCGTGGATACGTCGGTCTATATACGTTTTCGCGTAAATTCGCAGGATCCGCGCTGGAAAAATGTAGCGATTCTTTCCTGGACCACGACGCCCTGGACCCTACCGGGGAATTTGGCGTTGGCGGTTTCCGCCGATATGCCCTACGTCCGCGTGCCAGACCCGGAGAAAAAAGGTAGCTTCCTTGTCGTGGGGCAGGAAAATTTGCCGATCTTAATGAAAAGCGGGGTATTCCCCAAAGACACGCGCGCCAGCTCCGCCTTCCCAGGCAAAGAGCTTATCGGACTCCAGTACCATCCGCTCTTTGAGGTGCCGACGCTCGTAAGCGCCCAGAGTTATCAGGTCTACGGGGCGGATTTTGTGAAAGGCAACGAGGGGACGGGGATTGTGCATACCGCCGTCATGTATGGCGACGACGACTACCGGTTGGGTAAAAAAATGGGGCTCCCGACGATCCATACAGTGACCGACGCCGGCAAATTCATTGCGACTCTCGGCGGGGGGCTCGGCGGGAAGTACGTGAAGGCCAAGGAAACCGAATCACTTCTTTTGGCGCATCTGCAGCGAACGGGCGCGCTCCTTCGCGAAGAGGCCTACGAGCACGAGTATCCTTTTTGCTGGCGGTGCGATACGCCGATTCTTTACTACGCCCGTTCATCTTGGTGGGTGCGGGTGAATCAGGTGAGAAAAGATCTGATTAAGAATAATGAATCAATCAACTGGATCCCGGCACATCTGAAACGCGGCCGGTTTGGCGAATGGTTAAAAGAAGAAAAAGATTGGGCATTTTCGCGGGAGCGGTTTTGGGGGACCACTTTGCCCCTATGGCGATGCCAGGCTTGCGGCAACACCATTGCCATTTCTTCGGTTGACGAACTGGCGAGTCGTGCCCTAGGATCGGGCAATCGCTACATTCTGATGCGCCACGGCGAGGCGGAGTCAAACGCTAAGCACTTTGTGAGTTCATGGCCCGAAGTTCTGTCCAATTCGCTGACCGAGTGCGGCAAGGAGCAAATTTCGCTGGCGGCGATGGAGCTTAAAAACGAAAAAATTGATGCGGTTGTTGTTTCGGATTTGTCCCGCGCCGTCGAAACATCGGAAATTCTTGCGAAAATCATGAACCTGCAGAATATCAAAACGGACCCGCGCCTCCGCGAAATTGACACTGGAGAGTTGAACGGCAAACCGGCTAAGCTCTACCGCAGTCTTTTCCAGTCATCTCAAGACAAACTTGAGAACCGCGCGCCCGCGGGCGAATCGCTTTGCGATGTTCGCAGGCGAGCGGCGGAATTTTTTATCGAAAAAGAGCGTGAACATAAAGGGAAAACAATTCTTGTTATATCGCACGCGGATACGATTTGGATGCTGGCTTCTGTCATGCGCGGGCTTTCCGAAAAAGAAATAATCGCGGAATGGGAAAATATGCGCGGTGATTTTTTGTCTCTTGCCGAGCGCCGGACATATGAACCTAAGCGTATACCGTTAAACTTCTCCGGTGAGGTTGATCTCCATCGCCCCTACGTTGATGAGCTTAAGATCAGATGCTCCTGCGGTGGGGTTAAAGCCCGCGTGCCGGAGGTCGCGGATGTTTGGTTTGATTCCGGCGCCATGCCCTTTGGGGAGCTCCATTATCCATTTGAAGGGCGAGACGAGATCGAAAAGAAGAGATTCTTCCCCGCCGATTATATCTCCGAGGCCGTGGATCAAACTCGCGGGTGGTTTTATACCCTGCTTGCGGTCTCGACGCTTCTCGGCAAGGGCGCGCCCTATAAGAACGTAATTTCACTAGGGCATGTTTTAGACAAAAACGGGCAGAAGATGTCAAAGTCCAAGGGCAATATCGTAAACCCGTGGGAGATGATCGAGAAGTATGGGGCGGACGCCATCCGCTGGTATTTTTATACCGTAAACGCTCCCGGGGATGCCAAAAGATTCGATGAACGCGACCTCTCGAATAAATTGCGGGGCTTTATCGGCACGTTTTGGAATTCATATATTCTTTTCGACACCTACGCCGAGGGGCGGGTTAAGATCCCCGGGAAACCGCGTTCACTGCTTGACCGGTGGATTTTGTCGCGGCTCGCCCAGCTTCATGATCAGGCGACGAAATCGCTCGAGTCCTATGACATCGTTTCAGCTGCGCGTTCAATAGAATCTTTCGTGGTAGACGATTTCTCCAATTGGTATTTGCGCCGTTCCCGCCGCCGTTTCCAGCGGCCGGAGACGAAGCGCGAGAAGTCAGAGGTGACGGAAACCGCCGCAGCCGTGCTTTTGACGCTTGCGGAATTAACCGCTCCTTTTATCCCGTATCTGGCCGAGACTATCTACCAAGGCGTAAAAAAACGCCTTCCCGCGTTGAAGGAAGAGAGCGTGCATATGCGAAACTGGCCGAAACCGAGCCGCGGGTTTTATTCCGAGAAACTGGTCGCGGATATGGATCTTCTGCGCCGCATTGCGGCCGAGGCTCTCCGCCAGCGAGCCGAAGCGGGCGTTAAGGTGCGCCAACCTCTCGGCGAATTAACGCTCATAAAACAGGATAGGCTGAAAAAAGCGAAAGAATTATTGCGGCTGATTCAGGAGGAGGTGAATGTGAAGCATATTGATTTCGCTACGAAGCCATGGCCGAAAGGAGCGATCGCGGCGCTTGATACGACGGTGACGGAGGCACTGCGCCGCGAGGGGGCGGCGCGCGAGATCGTGCGCAACATCCAGGAAATGCGCCGCGATTTGGGTTTATCTCCGCGCGAGCGCATTATGGTGCAATGCCTCGGCTCGGAAAAGGTAAACTCAATCGCCAAAGAATGGGAGCGTCAAATTCGCCGCGACGTGAACGCCAAAACTTTTCGCGTCGGCGGGGAAAAGAAAAAATTCCGCATTGAAAAATCAATTGAGCTCGGCCGCGATAAGCTCTGGGTCGGGATTTCGTATACAGGCTGAATTATGAAAGCCAAAAGACAAAAGCTAAACGCTCGATGACTAAAACTAAACGCCCAATGACAAACACATTCGGTTTTTGGTTTTAGTCTTTCGTCTTTAAGCTTTCATCTTTCATCTTATTATGAATGGAACTCGTGCCTTTGTATTGCGGCGAGTGGAGCGGCGCGAAGCCGATTGGCTTGTGACTCTCTACACCGAGGAATTCGGCTTGGTTAGGGCGGTTGCGCCCGGAATTCGCAAATCGGGAGCCAAGCTTAGAGGACATCTGGAGCCGCTTACCAAAACCGAGGCGATGATTGTTCAGGGCCGCAACGGCTATCGCCTGGCGGGCGCAGTGTTAATCGATTCTTATCCCAAACTCCGCGCCTCGCTTGATCGAAGAATGATCCTGGAGGCGGCCTCCGCCGTGGTTGCAAAAGTTTTTTTTGAGGAGCGGGATATTCGGCTTTGGAGGGCGTTGGACGAACTCTTCGACGCGTTTGATTCGGAGAGAGTAATTCCACGTACTGCTTCAGCCGCGGGGCTTTATTGGTTTTTAACGAGGATGCTTTCGGAGATGGGGTATCGCGCCTCGCTCGATTCGCTTTTTCGCGATACCCCCAGGCTGAAGTCGCTTTTTGAAACTTACGAGTCTCAACCGATTGCGGCAGCATTGGGCCAAGATATTTCTCCAGCGGCGGGTGAGGCGATCGGCCGCGCTCTGGAGAAGGCCTTCCATGTCCACACCGGGCACGACTTTCAGTTTATTGGCGCGATTTAGGGATTTTAAATGGCGAGTCACCGGTTGTCGTCGCGTTTTATGCTCTATCATGGGATAATGGGGGCTAAAGACGAAAGCTAAATAGCAAAAGCTTAAAGACAAAAGACGAAAGCTTAAAGACTAAAGACACATGAGCGATTTGGAGGATATAAGCCGCAAACTTTATACGCCGGATGGGGTGCCGGCGCCAAAGCCCACATTTTTGGGGAAGCCCCTTGCGAGACCAGAAGAGATGAAACGCGTCTGGGGAGAGGCCGAAGAAACGAGAGTTTTATCAGAAGCATCACCGCCCACGATGAAAAAGCGAAGACGTTTTCGTTTTGGACTGTTGGCTCTGGGGATTTTTTCTCTCGGTTCTATTGCTGTCGCGAGTATATTTCTTTTGGGTTTCCAGCGCGACAATTTAACGCTGCGAGTGCTAGTTAAAGATCGCGTCGAATCGGGCGAGCGCGTGGTTTACCAAGTGTTTTATAAAAACGATGGCAATCAGACGCTGAAAGATCTGGAGCTCAACTTTACCTATCCCGCGGGCGCGGTGCCTCTTCATGAAGAAAAACGCCAGTCGGGCGCCTACCGCACGCGGGTGTCTCTGGCGGATCTTCCGTCGGGGGCGGAGGCCAAGGCGGAGTTCGAGGCACGCCTTTTTGGGAGTGCCGGCGAAGTCAAAGAAGCCGAAGCCGTGATACTTTACCGTCTTGAGAAAAGCTCCTCGCGCTTCAGCACCAAGACCCTAGCCCAAACGGTTATTGCGCGCGTGCCGCTGGAACTTCTAATCGGCGTTCCCGAAGAAGTTGTTTCGCGCCAGGAGGTCGTTCTTGTGGTGGATTATTCGTCGAATGCCGAAGTCCCATTTGCCGATATGTTTCTTGGCGTGCAGTATCCGCAGGGGTTTGAGTTCATAAGCGCCGACCCGGCGCCCGCGATCGGTGATGGCATTTGGTCGCTCGGCGCGATCGAGCCGGGTGGGGCGGGTAAAATCACTATCCGCGGCAGGATTTCCGGTCCGCCGTCCGAAGTCAAGATTTTTAATGCCCAGGTCGGCCTCTATCGGGAGGCCCTCCGAGAATGGATGCCGTATCAACTCGCCTCCGGCGTCTCCCGCATTTCGGTCCCCCTGCTTTCGATTGAACAGCGGATTAACGAAGCGCGCGAGATCGTGGCGCATCCCGGCGATGAGCTTCGTTTCCGTCTGCACTACAAAAACATTTTAGACATTCCTTTAAGAAATGTTTCCGTTGAAGTTGAGCTTCTCGGCGCGGCGTTTGATTTGAAAACCTTGCGGGTTGAGGAGGGAGTTTTCGACGGTTCACGGAATGTCGCGGTTTGGAATGGCGCGTCGTTTCCGGAGTTCCAGTCTTTGGCGGCGCGCAAAGAGGGCGACCTCCGTTTTTCCGTGCGGCTGAAACCCGCCTCGAGTCCGGAAATGGCTAATGCCAGAAATCTCGCCATTGAATCTCTGGCCCGCATCGCTTCCAGCGATAAACCGGCGGGACTTGAAGGCATTGAACTCTTTGCCGAGGATACGATTAGCGCCAAGATCGCTACCAGGCTTGTGCTTTCATCGCGCGCGCTTTACCAAAACCAGTATCTGCCGAATAGCGGCCTCCTGCCGCCGAAGGTTGGAGGGAAAACGACTTATGCCGTGATTTGGCAGCTCGCGAATACGCTGAATGATTTGGCGAACGTTGAGGTTCATGCTACGCTCTTGCCCGGGGTTTCGTGGGAGAATCTTTATGTCCCGTCGGGGCAGAGCGTTCTTTTCGATCCAGGTTCCGGCGTTATCACCTGGAGGGCCGGGAATATAGCGGCGGGAGCCGGCGTTTCGCGCTCGTCGCCTGTACTCGCGTTTCGCATCGGGTTTACGCCGGCCGTGAATCAGGTGGGCCAATCCCCGGTGCTTCTGCGAAACATTGAGGCGAGTGCGATTGATACTTTCACCAACGAGCAGGTGCTGATACGCGGCGATGAACTCACCACCGAGTTAAGAAGCGACGCCCTAACGTCCGAGAAAGATTGGAAAGTTGTAGAATGATTCCAATATGGCTTCCGATATAGAGCCCATTTCAATGGAAAAAATTGTGTCGCTGGCCAAGCGCCGGGGTTTTATATTTCCGGGATCAGAAATTTACGGGGGGCTGGCGGGTACCTGGGACTACGGGCCTTTAGGCGTTCTAATGAAAGATAATATAAAACGCGCTTGGTGGGAAAACATAGTTGGTATGCGGGACGAGGTATTCGGAGTGGACGCGGCTATATTAATGAACGCCAAAGTTTGGGAGGCCTCTGGTCATGTCACCCATTTTTCCGATCCCATGGTGGATTGCAAGAAATGCAAACTGCGCTATCGGGCGGATGAGATTCTTACGGGGAGTCCTTGCGGCTAACTGCGGTGTCAATGATTTCACCGAGGCGCGCGAGTTTCAGATGATGTTTAAGACCCACGCCGGGCCGGTGGAGGATTCATCGTCAGCGGTGTATTTGCGCCCCGAAACCGCGCAGGGGATTTTCACGAATTTTAAGAATGTGATTGACACGATGCATCCCATATTGCCTTTCGGCATCGCGCAAATCGGCAAGGCCTTTCGCAATGAAATCACGCCGGGGAATTTTCTTTTCCGCTCGCGCGAGTTTGAGCAGATGGAGCTGGAATATTTTGTCAAACCCGGCGTAGACGAGGCTTCCCACAAATATTGGGTCGAGGAACGGCTGAAATGGTTTTTGGATTTAGGCATTAATCCGGAAAATATCCGCGCTCGGGTCTATGGCTCGTCCGAACTCGCTCATTATGCAAAAGCCACCACCGATCTGGAATACCGTTTTACGTTTGCGGAGGACTTCCGGGAACTTGAAGGCATTGCTAATCGCACCGATTTTGATCTTAAAAATCATGCCGCAGCCTCCGGTGAGGACTTATCGTATTTTGACGAAGCGACAAAATCACGCATCACGCCGTATGCCATCGAACCATCCCTAGGTTTGGATCGGGCATTTTTGGCGTTTTTGTCGGATGCTTATATTGAAGAGCCGGACAAAGACGGCACACGGACGGTTTTGCGGCTTCATCCGCGGCTCGCGCCGTATAAAGCCGCGGTGTTTCCGCTTCTTGCCAATAAGCCCGATTTGGTTGACCGAGCTAAAAATATCTATGGAATGTTGAAGCCGTCTTTTAGCGCGGCTTGGGACGATATCGGCAACATCGGCAAGCGCTACAGAAGGCAGGACGAGATCGGGACACCTTACTGCGTCACGGTTGATTACGAAACGCTGGAAGACGGCACGGTGACGGTGCGCGACCGCGACTCGATGAAACAGGAAAGAGTTCCGGCATCTAACCTCACGGATTACATTGAAGATAAGTTAAAATCCTAAACTCTAAGCACTAAATCCTAAATGGTTCGACTACGCTCACCATCTCTTCGAGTCCGAGCCTCAGAGCCGAGGACCTGAGCTTGTCGAGGGACAAATTCAAAATTCAAATGTCAAAATCCCAAACATATTTTTGATTTTGAGTTTTGGTCATTAGGCCTTATTTATGATTTAGAAATTAGGATTTAGAGCTTCAACTTGTATGTTTCGTAAAACCATTCTACCAAATAAACTGCGCATCATAACCGCTCCCATGAGAGGGACGAATACCGTTACCATTCTGGTTCTTTGCGCGACCGGTTCAGACAACGAGCCGCGCGGCAAGGGCGGGATTTCGCATTTCTTGGAGCACATGTTTTTTAAAGGAACCAGAAAGCGTCCCACGCCGCAGGCCATTATGCAGGAGACCGTTTCCATGGGCGCGATCTCGAACGCTTTCACTTCGCACGAAATCACAGGCTATTATATTAAATCCGGCAATGTGTATCTTGACCGCTCGCTTGATTTGCTCGCCGATATTTACCAGAATTCTATTTTCGACCCGCGCGAAATCGAGCGGGAGAAACATGTGATCGTGGAGGAACTTCAAAAAGACCGCGATACGCCCACGATGTATGTCTACTGGCTTTGGGAAGAATTGCTTTACGGCCGGCACCAGCACGCTGGACGCGATGTGATCGGGACAGAAAAAGACATTCGTTCGTTTGCCCGCAGCGATTTCATCCGCTACTTTACTCATCAATACAGCGCCTCAAACACCATCATTATCGTAGCGGGAAATTTCGATGAAGCGCGAACCGTCGAGCGCTTAAAGCATCTATTCGGCGATATCCGCCGCTATACGCCGCGCCCGGAAGGCGCTTTCCAAGAAGCGCAGCGCTCCCCAGCGGTCAAAATTCATTTTAAAGAGACAGACCAAACGCATTTGATGCTCGGTTTTCGCACGGTGCCGATCGAGCATCGGGCGCGTTTCATTCTCGACGTGATGGAGGACTTCATCGGCGGCAATTGGAGCTCGAGAATGTTTGACGCGGTGCGCGAGCGCGGGGGGCTAGCTTACACGGTTTATTCGAATTCACAGCTTTATGCCAATCGCGGATATTTCACCACTTATGCCGGCGTCAGCCACGGGAATGTTGAAAAAGCGATCCGGGTCATACTGGAAGAATATAAGAAAGTTTGCGATAAGCGGATAGGCGAGCGGGAACTGCGAAGAGCCAAAGAGCATATGAAAGGGACATCGCTGATTGCGCTCGAGTCTTCGAATGCGGTGGCGGATTTTATCGGTTTCCAGGAAGCCATGACGAGCCGGCCCATGACGATTAAGGAAATTTTTGCTAAGATTGAAAGTGTCACCCCTGCAGAAATTCAGGCGGCGGCGCGTAAATTTTTCCGACCCGAGCGTATGAATCTGGCGCTGATCGGCCCCTTAAAGAACGAGTCGAAATTCGCCAAGCTTCTAAAGATTTAGCCAAGACTTATGCAGCCAGATCGCCAACTAATAGACATTTCAACATGGACGATTATTCGGGTGTTCGCCGCGGTTCTTGGGTTTTTGCTGATCTATCAGTTGCGCGAAATTCTAGCGGTGATTTTATTTGCCATCGTTTTGGCGTCAGCCATGGAGCCGGCGATTCGCTGGCTTCAGGGGCGCAGAATTCCGAGAATTCTCGCGACCCTTTCTTTGTTTATCTCCGCTTTCGCGGTATTTTTTCTGGCGATTTATCTTTTAATCCCGCCGCTGGCGGCAGATTTAGAGGGGTTTACGCTGAGTTATTCCGTCTTGGAGCGGCAAATCTTGGGCGAGCTTGGTTCGGTCGGCGGGGTGCCGTTTGTTGAGTTCATACGAGAAAACGCGCGCGGGATCCTTACCGAGCCCTCGCGTTATATTTCAAGCGTGAGCGGCGGGGTCTTCGCGTTTACCTCGACGTTTTTCGGCGGCATCTTTTCTTTCATAATCCTCGTCGTCATCTCTTTTTATCTGGCCGCCAAGGAGCGCGGGATCGAAGGGTTTATACGCCTCTTGGCGCCTCTCAAGTACGAATCATATGCCGTGGATCTCTGGCTAAGATCCCAGCGCAAAATGGGCCAGTGGCTGGGAGCGCAGTTACTCCTCGGCGCACTTATCGGCGCGGTGATTTATCTCGGTCTTACGATTTTGGGCATCAAATACGCCCTGGTGTTCGCTTTTTTGGCGGCGATTCTGGAGCTGGTGCCGGTGGTGGGGCCCATACTTTCTGCGGCGCCGCCGACGATGGTTGCGTTTCTGCAAAGCCCGTTTTTGGCGCTGATGGTTATAATCCTTTTTGTGGTGGTACAGCAACTCGAATCGCACGTAGTGGTTCCGCTTATCATGCGCCAGACCATTGGCATCCCCCCGATTGTGGTTATCATCGCTCTTCTTGTCGGCGCCAAGCTGGCCGGGGTTTTGGGCCTTTTGCTCGCGGTTCCTATTGCGGCGGTGGTGGTGGAACTGGCCAACGATTTTGACCGCAGAAAGCGCGCGGCGGCATGAAGAAAGGAGAATTTCGGGCGATTAGGTCAAACGTCGCGCAATTAGTTGCGCTTTTTGTTTTAGGGCTGATGTTTGCGCTGGCAAGCTGGCTGTCCTCTTTGCCGAAAGACTCGGTCTTCCCGCAATGGGACAAGGTAGTCCATGCCATATCCGGCATCGCGCTTGGCGTTTCAGTCCTGCCTTATGGGCGCAAGACCTGGGAGATTGCAGCTTTTGTATTTGTCTTGGCATTTC
>Ga0076058_103_pt1 | contig 42811 bp, 38 predicted proteins | sample RifGroB1_FD_68089 | JGI IMG/M metagenome (GOLD analysis project Ga0076058, IMG submission 68089) | Parcubacteria bacterium GW2011_GWB1_52_7
CTTTGGTGTGATCGCTCCAACCTACTTCCGGAGCATGCTGCCGCAGCCACTCCATGCGCGAGAGATTGCAAATTTCTAGAGTGTTTGGATAGCTCGTAACGCAATGGAGAAAAGCGAAATGCTTTTCGAGCTCTTGCATAAGCGAGGCGGTTTTGGCTATTTCCTCGTCATATGTCGCACCGGTCGAGATGATGAAATTATCAAAGTGCTGTGCTAATTCGCGCAAAAATGGTCCGCTCGCACAATCATAACTTGCGACTTTGATCCACCGCCCCGGCCAGGGGAGCGAGGCCACTCCAGGAATACGATGCCGTGCAAAAATCGTTGTCATGGGAAGTACCCCATACTCATTGCATGTATCAATAAAAAATTGGTGATCGTCGAGCGTGAGGTCAAGCTTGGAAAGACGCTTAACTTCTGCGTCATAGGGACGCTTAATAGCCGCCATAGCGCCATCCGGCCCAATTTCTCCTTCCTCAAACCGTTCCCGCTTGGTAACGTCAGAGGACCAGATAGACTGCATTTTTACTATATCAGCACCGTTTTTTGCGGCAGCTTCAACCATCTCGCGGAGGTACTCCCGCGAGCCGTTATGGTTTTGGCAGACTTCAACAATAAGCTTGGTCATTGGTAAAAAGTATAGACGAAAACTTGATGGTTGTCACCGTCCGGTTCATCCCGTTACCACCAGGATACCTCGCCCCGTTAGAGATAAAATCTCTAACGGGGCGAGGAGGAATGGGGCCTAAACCCGAAAAGCCTAGACTGATACCGCGGGTGTAAACCCGTGGTAACGGGATTCATTTTCAGCCCGCGAGAAACTTGTCGGCAAAGAGTTTGGCGCATACTTCATTGCCATTCAATGTCCCCCATCGCTTAAGGATCGCCTCGCGCATCTCTTTTTGCTTTTGGCGCACATGTTCAGTTTCCGCAAGGATGCTTCGGAGCGGCTGTCCGCGGTAAATAATCCCGATACCCATCTCTTCGATCGCAATATTGTTGAAGTAAATCTCCGGATCATCAGTGGGATCAAACTCCGGCACCACAATAGGTGTGCCGCAAAACATCGAAAGCCACACTGATCCCCATCCAGAGCGCGCAAACTGAAACTTAATTGCTGGGTTGGGGATTACTTCGGGCAGAATTTTCACCGCTCCTTCAACCGCCTTGGTATCGTTGGAGTAGAGCTTGAGTCCTAAAGCGCGCGCCTCGCCGTAGAGCCTCTCAAGACCCTCAATCCCCGTGATGGTGACATATATGCCCTCATCAAGCGAACCATCGCTTTTTTGGGGCAAGTCAGTAATTGGTGGAACGAGCACCTCTCCTTTGTAGCGAGGTTGGTAGTCTCTGCGCCAAGAAAAGGTAGCGGGGTATGCCATGCAATTGATTTCCTGCCGGCTTTCTATCGAGTCGGCTAGCGCAGCGCCTTTTTGGGAAGCCTTGGGGCCGACATCAATAGCTTTCCTGCCCGCGGCATGCGCCCTCTCCAGAATCTCGGCAATGTAACCGAACGTCGTGGAGTAGGACGGCGCGACTCCATAACGGATACGCGGCGAACGGTTGATCTCAAGCACGATATCCCTGCCGTTTACCGCCTTTTTCTCGCCGCTTAGCGTCTCGACTTCAAACGTACTTGATAGATGCTCCCCCGCCTCATTTGACACGCGCTCGGCTGACTCAACCCAGGCAGAGAGCGTCTCTTCATAACGCCTATCTCCGGTATAAAATACTTGCTTAAGAATTCTACCGAGCTTAGCATCAAGCAGGATTTCATCCGGATAAAGAGCTGCATGTGCGCCGAAGTTCTCGGACATGATCTTCTTCTGCTTACCGCCGTAGACCCACGGGACAATGACCGAGATGCGTGCGCGCCCGCGGCGCATAAGCTCGTTATTGAAAGCGAGAGCTAGTTCAGTGGTACGCAAATAAGGACCGATACCGTAAGCAAAATTGGTTACCAGATAACCCATTTAGTACTATCCCTAGAGTGAGCGGTAATGGACGTGCGGAAGCTCTCTAAACTGTTCTTTCGCATAAAGGCCCCATGCGTCGTAAAAAAACATGGGCTCAGTTCGCGCCTTAAGCAACGCGAGCGGGAGATCTTTAAAAGCGGGGTTGTTGTTCATAATGATAAGGATGTCATTATTCGCGAGCACTTCAGCGATTGACGGCAAAAATGTCGCGCCCATTTCCTGTATAACTTCAGGATCTACCTCCGGATCAAATCCAGCCACCGTAAATTTTGTTTGTCTGAGACGCTTGAGCAAGGACACGGTCATTGAACCGCGCACGTCGGATGTCAACGGGTATCCCTTAAATGCAAATCCCAGAATCCCAAGACGCGTAGGTTTTTTATCGCGCAAATATTGCTGAGCGAAATCCTGTATCTCGAAGAGGATGGAATCGAGCATGGTCGAGCTGACCTCCTGAACCTCTTGGAGGAGCCTGGAGTCGTGACCTTTTCGTTTTGAACTATTCATCAAAAGATAGGCGTCTTTCGTTAGACAATATCCGCCGACTCCGGGAGAAGGATATGGAACCTGGCTGCGAGGGTAGCCGCTATTTGCAGCCTGTATAATTTTTTTTGCATCAAGGCCCCAACGACGAGCAATAAGAGACATTTCATTTGCGAACGAAAAAGTAGTCTGGCGATAGGTGTTATTTACAAGCTTAACCATTTCCGCTGCTTCGAGAGAGTTGAGCGATACGATCTCTTTGGTCATACGTTTAAAAATAGCGGCCGTCCGCTCGACACTTTGGGCGTCGATTCCGCCTACTATTTGAGGCAGTGTGCGCAACTCTTCAAACGCATTCCCTTCAATAGTCCGCTCGGGTGCAAATGCGAGTGAAAAATCTCTACCGCCCGCAAGGCCCGAGCATTTCTCAAGTATGGGGAGGACAACTTCTCGCGTCGTGCCTATCGAGACCGTGGAACGAAGAATCACAATATCCCCCTTTTTAAGAAAAACTCCGATGTGCTCTGCAGCTCTTCGTATGGACTGAAAATCGGGGAAGAGTTCGCGTGTGATAGGAGTCCCGACGGTTATAAAGTATGCAGTCGGCAGATTATTAACATCAAACTCTTCGAGAACCTGCAATTTTTTCCCGATATGCTTACGTAAAAGTTCATCGAGTCCTTTTTCCCTAAAATGCGGACGCATCGCACGAGTGATGTCGAGCACTTCCGGGTTTACATCAGTACCCTGTACGTGAAATCCAACATCAGCGAGCGCAAGCCCTAATGTAAGACCAACATGCCCTAAGCCAATCATGCCTATCGTCTCGTCGGAAACGGTTTCTGCCCTTGCTTGCATGCCGAACACGCCTGGCGGCTTCATAAGCTTATAAGTATCATCTGATTTCCCGCGCATAAGAAAGATTGTTGTGATCCGGATGAGTATTATAACACGTTACCAAATAAAAAGGTTACGTTCAAGAAAAAGCGTCCGCGGTCCCTTATAGTGTAGGCGCGATTTATAAGGCGGGTGGCTTCACATTAAGTCTTAAACGTCCTCCTAAATGCCCGCCTCCTCATAGCGCGGGCAGTGATTTGTTTGGCATTAAGCAGGTCTTTAGGGGTGCACGGAAGCATCACGCCCTGTCTTTGGAGGTAATTATAACGAAACTTCTCCCCTAAAATCAGGTAGTAGGCGAAGCAAGTGGTCGTTCTCGTGTCGATCAGTCCAGCCACGGGCTTCTGCGAGATCCGCACCGCTTCTATGAAGTCAAAGTTAAAAGCAAATTCTGCGTCAGATGACCGTCCCGTATCGACAAGCAAGTTGGGGCCGTCCACAAACACAAACTCATAATCTTTGGCTGGTATGTCTTTGTATCCGCTACCCCTGAAAAAATCCCGCGTCTTCTCCACGGCAGGGCTAAGATGAAACTCGACAACATCTTTCAGCTCTTCGGGAAAAATCTTTTTTGTCGCTGCCAGGTAATACTCGTTATCCTCCATAGAAACTACGATGCCGTGCCCGTTTTCTTTCAGGGCGTAAGCGAGGACGACGGTAGAAACTCCCGTGCCAAGCTCCAAAACATATCGCGGTTTGTGTTTCCTGACGTGATTATAGAGAGCCAAATAGTCAACATAGTCACAGCCGGTTGACACTGACTTTTCCAGGTAAGGACCAACATACCGCCACATATCGTGGCTTTGTACAATTCTTTTCGCTCTGCGCTCTAAGTAAGATGCCGCGAATTGAGCTAGTTTGTGCCTCATTTTATTAGTATATCAAGAAAAAAGGCCCCGCGCGCGAGCGGGGCCCATATGTGTCCCTGCCTAGGACACTGCGGGTGGATGTTCAGCTTCGTAGAGTTCAGGAGCGCCGGGGATGAACATCGCGACGTATTCGCGCCGGAGCTCCTCCAACTTCCGATTCCCTTCCTCGGTCTCAGCCTCTGCTAGCCTGATTTCAGGCCACCTCGACTTGGGGAACCCAACATACAGCGCAAACGTGCGCCGGAGCCCCATGATCTCCTCTCTCGACAAGGTCGACATATTCATGATCGCCTCGTCGTTGTTGGAGGGGCAGATAGTGTCTGACGGGATATAGCCCCGCTCGACAGAAAGCCGGTGCAGCGCAGTCCCCTGATACGGCATGAAGATGCTGCAGGACCTTGACTGCGCTTTCGTATGGCGATTCAACTCGATCGTGTCAAAGACGAGATCGCGCGTCTCGCCGGGGAAGCCGATGATGTTGTTGACGGAGAACGGGATGCCCATGTCTGCAACCAAACCGAAAGCATCCATGAGCAGCTGGTTGGACATGTTGCGCCCCACTACCTCCCTGCGGAACTTTTCGTTGCCGTGCTCAAGGCCAAAGGACATCCGATGCAACCCGATATCCATGAGCTGCCGAACGCGATCTTTCTTGATCATTACCGTTTCCGGCCTTGTCTGGCACCAGAATGGCAGCCGGATGTGCTTGTACATCTCGATGAAGGCGTCAAATTCCTCCGGCGAGTAGGCAAAAAACGTATCCGCCCAGAAGAACACGTACTCGATGCGATACTCCCTGATGTAGTGCAGGATCTCCTCCCGCACCCTCTCCGGCCTCTTTTTCCGGAAAAACTCCTTGGTCCCGAAGAGCTCGTTTTGCGCCGGCGAGTTGCAGAACCCGCACGTATACGGACAGCCTCGGTGCGTCTCGACCGAGAGCATCCGAAATACCTTCCCGCCCATAGGACGGTAGAGCCGGTGATCATCAAAGAGCGAAATGTCGAGGTCGGTGGGGCTCTCGTTGATGTCAACGGGCGGGGCGAACGGGTTTCTCTTGATTCCGCCGTCTTTCTGTTTCAGCCAGAGCCCTGCGAGCGATGTGAAGTCTTCGCCGCGCTCCATCGCCCCCACAAGAGCGGGGAGTGTGTGCTCACCCTCGCCGATGATGCACATATCGATCTCCGGGTAACGCAACGCAAGAGCGGGCGCAAAGGTGGCAAAGACGCCCCCCAGCACCGTCGGGATTCGCATTGTTTCGCGAACGGCTCTCAACAGCGTGGTACCGAGCAGGAACGTGCTTTCGGTCGCAGTAACCGCGATGAGATCCGGGTTGAATTCCTGGACCTTCTCCCGGAAACCTGCGAACACATCTCCCTTGCTACTCCTCTCGATCGACTTGTACGGAATCACGAGGAGGTTCTTTCTCTTGATCTTGTCCGCATCGACCATGCCGAGATCGATGTCGTAGTCGGTCGAGTCGAAAATGTCGACCGCCACCCCGTTATTCTTGAGAATACGAGACAGCAGTGCGATAGAGGGCGGCACAAGACTCTCGTGCCGTATGTTGGGATACAACAAGAGAACTCTCATGAGATTTTCTCCTCTATGTTGTTTTGGGAAAGAAGTTGTTTTGGGAAAGAGCGTCGGCAACATTATCGCACAGAAAACAAAAAATATCAATAAAGAAGCTCCGCGGCCCGAGACCGTGATATCTCATGCGACAGCGGATACACCCCCTACATCTATGCATGAGCGCAGGGATAAAAATTACCCAAGACTCCGAAGTACCGCTTCAGCAATGCGCGCGCCCGAATTACCGTCGAGCTTGTATAAAACATGCTCTCGTATGTATGCGCGTCCTTCGACATCAAGTGAGGGATCAGCTAGATACGCATTAATCGCCTCGATGGTGTCTTCCATGCGATAAGAAACCTTGGTACAGTGATTCTCCATAATTACTCGATAATGGTCCTCGTCATAAAACTGGCGCAGTGAGTCGAAATACGGCAGAGAACGATTCATGCCGTCATGAGAAATGAGGATGACCGGCTTATCAAACGCAATCGCATCAAGTGTTATTGAGGACATGGTGTTAATGGTTACATTGCTGTGATACAGCATGTTTGCCAGATCAACAAAATCTTCGGCGCGGAACGTGAATGGATATACGCGCGAAGCAGAACTGTCAAACGATTCTACTTGCTCACCGCTTTCGCAGGGTCGGTATTTGATAAGGAACGGGAGTTCAAGCCTTTCTACCTTGCTTGAATATTTCGGATGGAAGCGGGTTAGAATTTGGGCCGGAAAAACCTTGCCTTTCTCGATGGCTATGTGTATTCCCTGCACTACCTCGTCGTCATAAGGATTTTTCCAGTCTCCGGACATTGAGTAGAGAATAAGCTTCTTCTTTGGATCTGCGCCGATATTCTCAAAAAACTTTTCACGCGGCAGAAGAAGGCTCGGATCAGCAACAAAATCGAACTGGACAAAGCCGACGACCTCCACCCGCTCGGGAGCATAATCCCCCAGCCGGATAGCAGCGTCCCGGATCAGTGCATTCTGGACGAGAATTTTGTCAGCCAAAACCTTGGTAAATGCTTTATTCGTAAGTACATCCCAGCTTTTTGACATTGTAATCGTTCTTACTCCTTTTTTCTTGGCCATTCGCAGCAACCTCCCATCTTCGAATGAAAACATACTTGGAGCAAATAACAGACCCGGTTTGTACCGTTCAAAAAGATACTCGCCGTAGTTATCTGGAATACGGACATACAGCCATCGCAGCCATTGCCGAAACGCGCGAGATTTTCCGCACATGCCGAGTATTTCCCCGAACTTAAATCGGAGCCAATTCCGATGTAGCTTGTATGACCGGTGCCGCCGCAGATAAATAGACTGCGTCGGAAGAACATTCCACCCTATCCAGTAAAAAAATTTTTCAGAAAAACATGAGGAAGCCGGGAGCTCTTCAACAATTACGTTTTCATCTGCATAGCGTCTATAGTTATGTCCGATTCCGTTTTTAATGAGGAGCACAATGCGAATGCCCGCCTGCTTTAGGGTGTGAAAAACCTTGGATTGCAAGATGTTTTTTTCGACATCTCCATCATAGACGGTGATGAAAATAGTTTTCATGGTTTTATTATGCCAAGTTGGCGAAATAATTTAGCTTCACCGCGAATTCCTTCATAGTGGAAATCGACGGAATGCACACCAGATGGAACTTCGACCGCCATGTAGAGCTCATTTGCTCGGAAAATAGGCACTCCTGCACCATCAATATCGGCTTTCCAGCCGGGAAGATTAGACTCAGAAAGCACAAGCCATCCTGTGGAGTCGTTTTTCGTTTCCAGATGGTACCGGCCGTTCTCGATCGTTAGGGATGAAATAGACCCCGGCCTCAAACTGCCTTTTCCATTAAAGCAGTCACTGCACTCAATAAACGTTGACTGTTCAAAGTCGTTGACTGAATTCAGAACGGCTCCCGCGTCTGGACCTTTTAGAAAGACAACCGATCGAGCCCAGTAAAAGCGCGGCAGAGCGTTTTTGTTCTCATAGAGGTATAACTTAAGTTTATACTGCGGAGTAAACAGAGTCTTTTTTAACTCCAGCCCTTGTATGGCAAGCGAGACGCCGGAAATAACGTACCGGGCATTCATCATTGAGAGTAAATTCAGATTTTCGGCAAGGAGAGCTTCTGGTTCTTTGCCCAGCTTGTGCGTCTCTTCGGCTTGAATTCCATAGATACTACCGAGTTTTGCAAGCGGCATAATCCAGCGTGAGGCCATAAAGGGTTCATAACCATCAATCGATGAAATGCCATAGAGTGCGTTTAAGTTCGGCAGTCCTCCCAAGAGTGCTGCTCCGGCATCTGCTTCTACCGCCTTAGGAGAAAGGACAAAATGCGACTGAAACTGCTCGCTGCGAGCCCGATATAAAAGAAACGGAAAAAACCGCCATTCAGATGAATTATAGTCTTCCAGGTAGGACACAGGGGAATGCGGGGGAATAAAATCCCAGGCGACGCTGGTTTTCCCTTGGATTAAAAATATGGAGATAAATGTAGCGATAGAGAGAATAAATCCAGTTCGTCTAAATGCGCGAGACTCGATCGCGCTTGAAAGATACAAATAAAGGAGAAAAGCAGCGACATATATTAAAAGAAACGGCACCATAAAGTTGATATTCCCCAAAGATACGGTAGCCCGGAACACATCATAAGCTTCGCCGAGAATTTCCTGGTAGTAGTCCTGCGATTTTTCAGGCATAAAGCGTGAAGCGGCAGGCACGGCAGAACCAACCGCGAAATCTTTAAGCGGCGACCCCCCAAAGTATACAAGAAACACCGACACTAAACTCACGCACAAAAAAACAGCCGCGACCTTGGACCAAATTCCCAAACGGATCCGCTCACGGCTTAGGCGATCAAACCCGAATCCAGCCAGAAGAGACATGAGAAAAACGCCCAAAAACATCCAGCGTGACGGAGAACGGCAGAAGATAAAAGAGCGGAGAAAACTTAATAGAAACTAAGAAGACAAGGCCCAAAAATGCGTAGAGAAAAGCCGCCATCCGACTTCGTCGTATAAGCGGGAATGCTGATAGAAACATTAAGAACCAGAAGATGCCAATATAAAGTCCATAGCGTCCGACGCCAAGGTACGGAAAATAAAGATAGTCGGGCAAAATAAAATTGGTTAGCTGGTTCAGCCCAATAACTTTATTGGTAGCGGCCGCATAATCCAGACCCCCCGAGCGCACGGTCAAGGGAGTAAAAGAAATAACGGCCAAAATTTGCGGCGAAGCGACGGCTAGTCCTAGTAAAACCAAGAGAAGAAAGGCTATGACCGACCGCCAAACCCCGACCATGTTTTGTCGGTAATGTACCCAGAAGAGAAAGACAAAAAAGAATGAAACCGTAAATAAAGAATACAGAATAAACTGCGCATTCCCGGAAAGGATAGCCCATCCTACTCCAAACCCTCCCAAGATAGCGTATCGAAACGGATGAACCCCAAATAATTTATTTGAGACATAAAATAAAAGCGGCAAAAGAAAAAGACTATTGGCGACTGATGGATTGGTGATATTATTCCGCGTCAGTCCCAAGATGAACCCAAGACCGATAAGACTGGAAGCTAAAGGTGAAAGCTTGAATGAACGGCCAGCCAAATAAGAGAAAAAGACGACGAGGAGATAGTCAATGAAAAGACGGATATGGAGACCCGGACGAGCATCAAGGAAACGGAAAATCAAAAGGTTCGCGGGATCAAGTAAACCGCCGGATTGGCTTACGTATGTCGGGTATCCGGAAAGCAGAAGCGGATCCCAAAGAAAGTTTGCTTTTTCGGCTAACGCTTGATGATATGTATGATAGATTGGATAAAAATAATTCGTAAGATCAGAATCAAGGAAAGATTGATTCCCCAAAAGAAATGGAGAAAAACCTATAGTAACGACTAGAGTAAGCAGAACTCCACCCAAAAACACCTTTCTAGCGTCGTTCATAGTTTTTTCGCGATTATGAAGAGCGAACTGCCAAATGGAATCGGCAGAAATCGGATGATTATTCTCTCGAGTCGTAGGATAAAAAGCAAGGCAGAATTTACAAAAGGCGAGAACTCGATGTCGTATGTGTCGACATCTTTGCTGGGTGTCTGCGATACACCGTCGCGAGCTTTGCGGATTAGGTTAATAGGCACGGCGGTTGTCACAAAGTGACTCCACTCCACAATTTGAAAACCGGCGCCGCGCAGTTTTTGCAGAAGTTCTCGCCGACTATAGCGGCGGAAGTGACGCAGAGCTACGTCATGATTGCTCCATAACCAGCGATGAGCTGGCACCGTAACGAGCAAGACCCCGCCTGGCTTCAAAACGCGTGAACACTCCCACATCGCCGCTTCGTCAACGTCAATGTGTTCAAAAACATCTAGCGACGAAACAATATCGAAAACCGCGTCTGGAAACGGGACGGTGTGATCGCTAACTTTTACTAGTTTTTCGAATCCGCGGGTTTTGGCGAATTCAATCGCAGTTGGCGAAATATCCGCGCCCAAAACGTTTCCGAAATCCTTCAAAAATAAAATGTTGCCGCCCGGCCCGCAGCCGTAATCCAGTATCTTTAGATCTTTTCGCCCGCCCAACGCACGCGAAAGCGCCTCACGAAGAATCTCTCGGCGGCCAACATGCCAAAAATAAAAAGACTCGCGTTTCGCGATCCTGCCGTATTCATACGTTTCCATTACGTCAGAATAGTGAGATGTAAAAGCCATTATATACTGCCCTCATTCTCTATAACTTCGCTTATGGTATATGGAGTCTCCTTGCGCCCTTCGTAGTAAATCCGCAACATCAGCTCAGCGATAAACCCCATCATAAAAAGAATCACGCCAAGAATAATAAAAAGCGCCGTGATAATCGGAAGCGGAGTCTGGCCGAAATTGCGAAGCTCGGCAATTTTTAGAGCGATGGCAGCGAGCCCCGAGAAGACCCCAATTCCGATGCTGGCCAGCGCCCATCCGCCGAAAAATACCAGCGGCCGCGCGGCATATGTAAATAGAAATTTTATAGTCAGAAGATCAGCGATGTCTTTCACCGCTTTCATAAAGAAATGTTTGGAGACGCCGGCATGGCGCTTATGATGCGTCACGGGAATTTCCGCCACCCGCGCGCCGCGACTTTGCAAAATCGCGGCAAGGAAAACATGCATCTCGCCATAGAGATGAATGCCTACCATGTATTTTTTCTTGAACGCTTTAAGCGCGCAGGCGTAATCGTGTAAATAAAGACCAGTCACTTTCCGCGTCAACCAGTTTGCCGAACGGGAAAGAACTCGACGGCCAAGATTATCGTGCCGGTCCTGTCGCCACCCGACGATGACATCATATCCTTCGCGCATTTTGGCAAGCAGGCGCGGAATATCTGCGGGATCATTCTGCACATCGGCATCCATGGTAATCACGATGTCCCCCTTCGCGGCGTGAATCCCGGCATCAAGCCCGGCGGTCTGGCCAATATTATGCGCCAGCGAAATAATTCGAACCGGCGAGAGCTTCATTAGCTCGTCCCGCGTTCCGTCGGTCGAAGCGTTATTAACCGCGATAATCTCAAACGGCTCTTTTAATTCCCGCATCACTTTCAAAATGCGCTGATGGAGCTCGGCTACGTTTTCTTCTTCGTTATAAGCAGGGAAAACAATAGAGATCATGAGTTCTCTATAGCACTTTCATCTTATTTCAGCCAGCCCTCGAAATCTTTAAGGAACTGATCCACAACTTCGTCGGTTTTGGGATGGCGCAGAATCGCAGGCAGGTCGGGAAAAAATTTGGGCGGGACGGTTACGATATGAGCTCCGGCAAGCATGGCGTTCTTTACATCTTCTTTGCTCCGCATGGCACCCGCGACATGACTTTAGCGGGGTCAAGATCATCTATATGCAAGTCGCCGGATGAAAGCATTTTTTCGATCGCGGGCCAAGTTGGTTTCGACTTATCTCCCGAATCGCGAATTCTCCCCCAAAAAAGAGACACATACCGCGCCCCAGCAGCGGCTGCCATTAGAGCTTGCGTCGGCGTCATACAGGCGGTGCAGTTTACCGAAATCCCCTGCTGGGAAAGCATGCGGATGATCCCCAGCTCATTCCAGCCGATATGAATCTTGACCGAGAGCGCCGGATAATTGAACCGACGCTGGAATTCGCGGGCCTGTTTTAAAATCTCATCAGGATCGCGCGAGAAAACTTCAACGGATATCGAAATCGGCGAAGTGCCGCGCCATTTGTAAACAAGGTCAATTATTTTTTGAATATGGTCCTCAAACTTGGCTTTTGGCTCTTTAGCGAGAAGCGAGGGATTAGTCGTAATGCCGTCAATAAGCCCGCGTTTTAAGGCGTCTTCAATATCCGCGAGATTAGCCGTATCTATGAAAATCTTCATATATGTTTTCCTTCAGCGATAAGTTTAACGGCTTCTGCCAGATCATCCGCAACTGCATCAGTCTCGCCCCACTCCGCTTCATTGTAGGACCTTCTTAAAAGAATCGACCGACACCCCGCTGCCTTGCCGGCTACAATATCATTTGCTGTATCCCCTATTATATATGATTTTGGCAAATCTATCTCCCACTTCTTGGCGGCAGACAGGATCATCCCCGGCTTTGGTTTTTTGCATTCGCACCCGTCGTTTTTTCCGTGCGCGCAAACGAAGATATCATCGAAGCCAAGCTTTTTCGTAGCCGCCAGGATCTCGCTAAAACTCTCTTTGGTCATATTGCCGTAAGCAACATCCGGCTGGTTTGTAATGGCAATCACAATAAATCCTAGAGCGCGAAACGCCCGAATCGCCTCCGCGGCTCCCGGCAATACTTTAAATTCCGCAAGCGTGTAGGGAGCGGTATAGCTGGTCCCCTCCGGCATAGCCGGTGAATCACGATGCACCGCGGCATTCACTACGCCGTCCCGATCAAGAAAGATGGCCGGCCTCATTGGCAATCAGCTCCTTTAGGCGAAAGACGATAAGATGATGCAAGACAACGTGAAAACCCTCGACCAACGGCGTCGAGTCGGCACGCACTACAACCGGCGCGTCAACAAGTTTTGCCATCGGTCCGCCGTCAAATCCGGAAAGGCCAATGGTCCTGCCCCCGCGATCCTTGATATATTGCAAACCTTTAAGCAAGTTCTGCGACCATTGGCCGCCAATATCCTTGCCTGATCCGCCATGAACCGAGATTCCAATCCCGACATCGCCGCGCTGATAAAATGTCTCCAATTGCGAAACGTAAAGATTCTCCCACCCGCGGTCATTCGTAATTGCGCTAGCAAGCGGGATGTTATCAACTAATGCCATCGCTCGAATTCCCCGCGCACCCGGTTTGTCGTTAATGGTTTTGACTAGATCCGAAACCAGATGCGTGGCAGTTGATGCGGATCCTCCATTCCCCATGACAAAGACTTGCCGATTTTCTTTCCATGCCTCAAAAAGCGTCTGGATCACCCGCTCGATATCATCGCGCGAAACCTCGCGGCTGATCTTCTCGACATCGGCCAGAAATCCCTCAATATATTCGCGATCAGTACTGGGTTTATGGTTTTCGGCTACATCCATATAGATTTAGATTCTAACAAACTATTTACCTTTCGTCTTGGCTTTCATTAAATAGCCGGCCTTTGCCATTTTTTTGTAGGCGGACCGCATATGCCGAAAAGCCTCAGGAAAGCCGCGCGCCCATGATATGTAATCCGACACATTGTCATAGAGCGTATGCTTCGGCCGCCAGCCGAGTTTTTTTAACTTCGAAACATCCATGATGGAATGGCGCGGCGTCATCAAGCGGAAAGCGCCTTTAGAGACCGGCGGATACGTGCTCTTCGCAACTTTAGCCACGGTTTGGGCAAGTTCCCTCACTCGCGTTACCCGCCCGCTCCCTACATTAAAAACCTGAAAATCGGCCTTAGGGTTTCTTAGCGCGACGCAATGCGCCTCGGCAACATCCTCGGCATGCACAAAATCGCGCATCTGTCCTCCGTCCTCTTGCGTTTCAATTCTTACTCCAGCAAGGCCTTCTACAGCAAACGCCCGCAGCGCCCCGGAGTAGAAATTACGAAATGATTGGTACGGCCCATGGGCAATGGAGTAACGAAAAAGCACCGTGGGTATCCCTAGCGTCTTGCCAAGCAGCAGGGCGGCCTTTTCCGCCGCCAATTTGGTAACGCCATAAAGCGTCATTGGATCAAGCCCAGCGGCCCTTGTTAAGATCGTTCGCGCCGCGCGGCTTCGCAAGGAATTCCCCATGCCGGGGACAGCGATAATGCCCCTCGCCGTAAACCGATTGGGACGAGGCGATCAGAACTTTCTTGATCGGCAAGCGCTTCTCCTCGATAATTTCATACAAAAGTGTAACGCTTTTTACATTTGTATCTATAAATACGCTGTATTCAGGATGAACATCCGCATAAACTGCGAGGTGGATGACATAAGATGCACCGCGTAAAGCCCGCTCCCAGTCGGCGCGCTTCCTTACATCCCCTTTGATAAAATCCGCCTTCTTATTAAACCATACCGGCAGTTTGCCGTTATGCGTCGGGGGGATAAGCAAATCCATTACGCGCACGCGGTATCCGTGCCGGGTCAGATTATTAACAACGTTTGTCCCGATAAACCCGGCACCGCCGGTAACAAGCACGAGGTTATTTGTCGGTCTTCTCTTTTTCATGCGAGTATATTTCCTCAACAATCTTTAATGCCGCGAGGCCATCGTGAGCACCGGGACTTGGCTCCCTTTTTTCTCTTACGGCCGCCAGAAATTCGCCAAACTCGTCCCTAAGCGAGTTATCCGCGTTCGGATCGCAATCAATGACTTCTTCCGGCCCGGCGCCGTATGTTTCGGTGCGCCGCCCCACAAAAACTTTTTCCGTCCCACCGTATTTTTTGCCCAGCCCCTCTATGCGAATGTACCCTGCAGTCCCGTAAAGTTCCAGCCGATAGGTCGGTTTCCATTCAGACCATGACGCGTGGAGCGAGGCGACCTTCCCATCTTTGGTTCTCAGAAGCGCGAAGGCGTTGTCCTCGACATCAGACTTCCAAAACGCTTTTTCATTAAAACCACACGCCTCGGCAAAGTCGCCCAAAAACCACCGCGCCAGATCAATCAAGTGAACCCCCTGGTCGATCAGCTCCCCTCCGCCCGCGATATCTATATTATGCCGCCATTCTTTTTCATAGCCGGGCCGACCGCCGAAGCCGTAGACCATCCTCATAAACTGCGGCTCCCCGATCTTTCCTTCGCTAACCAATTTCTTGGCGACTTGGTGACTTGTATGAAAGCGATGATTAAATCCAACCATCAACCGCAAATTCTTTTCCTTGGCAAGCCGTATAGCCAGCTCCAATTCTGCGGTACTCCTTGCGCCGGGTTTTTCCAATAGCACGTGCTTGCCGACTGAAAGAAGCTCCAACGCGGCGGGCGCCAGGAACTTGTGCGGCAGGGATATTACCGCGATATCAATGTCCGGATCCGCGGCCGCGTTCGCAATATCAACTGCGGCAGTCGCGTGATATTTTCCGGCAATAAGTGCCACGCGCTCTCTGTCGGTATCCATGATAGTTTTTAATACGACGCCGGGGAAATCAGAAAGCACTCCGGCCCAGCGTTTGCCCATGCCTCCCGCTCCAATTAACGCAACTGCGAATTTGGTATCAAGCATATCTATTGCCAATCAAATCCCCGATCTTTGGGCTTAATCCTGCGCACGTTATAAACATCGGAGTTCATTATCTCGTCGCGATGGTCGGGGAAGCCAGCATAATTATCACGAACAGCACTGATCAGCTTCCCGCTAATGCCGTCGGAAGCAGAAGAAGCGAGAAAAAGAACGAGTTCGGCAACCTTCTCCGGCGGCACGCCGCCTTCCTCTTTCTGCGCGAGAGACTTTTCGTATGTCTCTTTACCGGCGCGCTCGGGCCCCGCCGCCAAAAGTTCCTCCAAAAATCTAGTGTTCACCGGCCCCGGAGCAATCGCGTTTATATCAATGCGAAATTCAGCAAGCTCACTGGCCAGCGTCTCGGTTAAGCGCACCACGCCGCCTTTCGAAGCGACATATGCAGAAAAGCGCGGATAGGCCCCATCGCCTCCGCCGGAAAACGTAATAATCTTCCCGCCACCGCGTTTTTTCATAGCTGGAACCGCCGCCTGAATTGCCGCAAACGTCCCGAATAAGTTTACATCAATAGCTTGTTTCCAAAGTTTTGCGTCAAGTTCCACCACCGGCCCAATCGGCCCATAGATTCCCGCCGCGGTTACTAGAATATCTATGCCGTCGGGAAATACGCGCTCGATCGCCTTTTTGATTTCATCTGGCGCGGCGGAACCTGCAACATCCAAAGCCGCCATTTCAACTTTAGCCACGGCCTTTACAAGTTCGGCTCTGGCCGCGGCAAGCTCCGATTCCGTGCGCGAGATTAAAAGAAGCGCCGCACCTTTACGCGCCAAAGCGCCGGCAATAGCTTTACCGATTCCGCGACCGCCGCCCGTAATAACAGCTCGCTTTCCGTCTAACATAATATTTAGAACTCGTCTAGAATTTAGGATTTGGATATTAGAATTTGCGTACTATATGTCTATGTTACCGCGTCCCACGCCCTGATAGCGAAACCCCAAATTTGCAAATTCACCAGCCCGTGAGGCAAGAAAGTTACGCGCGTCAATAAAAAGGAACGGAGCGCGCATGGCTTTTTTGAGCCTCATAAGTTCAAGTGCCGCATACTCCGGCCAGGCCGTTATCATTATAACCGCAGAACTCGCGGCAGAGGCGCGATATGGATCTTTATCGAATAAGCTCCGAGTAAGCTTTGTGACCTCGTCGCGGCTGGCGGCCGGATCCGAGCCGGAGACCTTCATGCCCTGTTTTTTCAATAAGTGCATAAGCGCAATCGCCAATGACGAGCGGAGTGTCGGTGTGCCGGGTTTATATGTGAGACCAAAGACCGTAACTTTTTTTCCTTTAAGCGAGCCAAGGTGCTTTTGCAGAAGTTTAACCGCTCGCGTCAGCCGCTTGGCATTGGTCTGGATCGCGCCGGACACCACCGGAACCGCAATTTTCTTCCTTCGCGCGATAGATTCCAAAACGCGCATATCGCGCATTAAGGTTCCTCCGGAAAATCCGAGACTGGTATCCAAATATGCGGCTTGGCCGATCCGGGGATCGGATTTTAAGGCGCGGGAAACCGCAATCACATCCGCGCCAACCGCTTCGCAAATATCCGCGATATTGTAAATAAAAGAAAGCGAAACGGCGAGAAAACTGTTAAGCGCGTGCTTTACCATCTCGGCCGAGGCCGGACTCATCACGATCTTCTCCCCGGGCAATTTCCGGAAAACCTTTTTTACCCCTTCGGCGGTCTTGGCTTCCGCCCCGATGATCGTCCGCGCCGGCTGCATGAAAGACTCTATGGCGCGGCCCAGCTGAAGATTTTCTGGGACATAAGCGATTCTTAGATCATTCTTTCTTCGGATTTGCTTTATTCTTTGGCTTAACTTATTCGTTGTCCCAACCGGCAACTGGCTCATTATTACAATCAAAAGACCCCGTTTTGCGTTTTTTGCGAGCTCGGCTACGGTTCTTTCGATGACTTCGGTATCTGGGCTGTCGTTCTTGGTTATCGGCGTATCGAATGTTACAAAGAAAGCATCATGCAGTTTTGCGGATTTGGGCGAAAAAACTTCGTAGAACAGCTTGCCGGCTTTTCTATTCTTGGCCATAAGCACCGTAAGGCCGGGCTCCGCCAAAACCGGCTCACCGCGGCGGAACTTTTCAATGACAGTGGGATCGGGGTCGTAGGCAATTACCTTATGCCCCAATTCAGCGAGGCATGTCGAAACTACTTCTCCTAAATGCCACAGTCCAATAATGCCAATCTTCATAACGGGTAGTAGAAACTCATTATACTTTCCCCTCCAAGTAAAGTTTTTCCCAAAGCGCTAAATCTTCTGGAGTAGTCAACTGCGGCCGCCCTGGTGCACCCCGGACTACCATCATAGTATTATCGTGGCAAAACTGGTTCATCATACTCGTTAAATAATATTCGCCGTTTTTATGCTGGATCGGAGCGTAGTTGAAAACCGAGGCATTAGCGACCATAAGACCAGTCGCCGCCCAATCAGATTTCGGATTTTCCGGTTTTTCGATAACTTCCAAGATTCGGCCTAATTCGTCTATCGTCGCGATGCCTGATTTTTGAGGAACAGAAACTTGATAGCAAAGCCAAGAGTACTCGAAAGATATGCATTCGTTGAATTCTTTTTTAGTCGGGAGCTCGTCACCGTAAATTATCATCATCCGTTCATCTCCCTCAAAGAACGGCTTGGCATTTAAAAAACTGTAGGCGTTGCCTTTATCCGATCCGCCAACATAATGAATTTTGCGCCCGTGAAAATTATCTCCGCAATGCGCTTTGATTTTGTCCGCCAGATACTTTACAACCAAAACCACCTCTGTTACCTCGGCGGGGAAATTTTCAAAAATATGGTCAATAAAAGTCTTGCCCGCAATTTCTAAAAGCGGTTTCGGGTTTTCGAGAGTTAACGGACGCATGCGCACCCCCTCTCCTGCGGCAAGAATTACAGCTTTCATTGCTCAGTAGTAAATATAATTTTCGTTCCCTCAAAATCAACCTTGAATCCGACTTCGCGAAGACCCTCTTTAAGCATGGCCTGGCGCACGCGGTCGCGCGCCGCGCCCTCGGCGTAAAAAAGGAAGAATCCCCCGCCGCCGGCGCCCATTATTTTTCCTCCGAGCGCTCCGCTGGATTTTGCCAAATCATATAAATTATCAAACCTGTCCGAACTCATTTTAGATGACATAGATCTTTTGACGTTCCAATGCTCGTCCATTAGTTTGCCAAACTCCGATAAATTGCCTTTCTCAAACGCCGAGAGAATTTTTTTGCCGATTTCTTTTATGCGATGCTTTTGCTCCACTAGCCTCTGATCGCCTGCAACGGTTTTTTTATGCTGTTCTGCCAGAATGTCCTGCGATTCCCGCCGCGTCCCGGTGTAAAAAAGCATGGAATTTTTCTCGAACTGGTTCACGGTTTCGGGCGCGAGTTCGGCTTGGCAAGCGTGAACTGTCCCGTCAGGATCTATCTCAAGCACAGAAAACCCGCCCAAGGCCGCCGCGTATGGGTCCTGCTTGCCATCGGGTAGCCGCAAGGTTTCCATAGTAATATAGCAAGCCTTGTCTGCTAATTCATGCGGCAAAATAGGTTCATTATTTAACGCGTGCAGGGCATGCAAAAGGCAGACCATGTAACTGCCGGAAGAACCGAGTCCCGTACCCTGCGGCACGTCGGCCACCGACGCCACCTCGATGCCTTTGGTTATGCCCATAGCGCGAAGCGCCTCGCGCCCCAACTGATGGCGCAATTCATCGAGACTCGCAACCTCTTCCGACTCGCTGTATTTAAACCGGATCAAGTCGTCAATCGGCGGGCGCGAGAGCGTAATATGCATATAAAGATTAATGGCGGCGGCAAAAATAAAACCCCCGTGCCGGGAATAGTAAGAAGGGAGATCGGTCGATCCCCCGCCAAGCGGTATGCGAAACGGAGTACGAACAACTATCATAGACAAATACAATTATTATTATGGCTATACCACTATCGCATTTCTTCTATATCATTCTCCGCATACTTGGTAAACCCCGTTATCACGGCCTTCCGGCCGTGGCTTTTATCTAGTCGCTTCGCGACTTGACGCCATTCATCCACGGGCTCCCGGTAACGGGGTAAACACCATAGCGCGGGTGACTCATCCCAATTAGGCTATAAAAATTGATTCAAAAGAGCAAATATTTTAGGGGTGTTCCAAACCTTGATAAACACGATCAAGCATACGCGTAACGCGAAGACCGTGTTCAATATCCGTTCGCGGCTTTTTATTTTCTCGGATGCACTCAATAAAGTGCGCGAGTTCGGCTTTTAATGGTTCTTCAGCGTGAATATCGGGAATCTTAATTTCTTCGTTTTTCGGATCAAAAAAGAATGACCCCTTATGCTGATCAACTGCGGGATATGGCTGAAGCTTAAATAAAAGCTTTTTTTCTCTACGATCATCAAAGAGAGCCATGCCTCCCGTCCCGGAAAATGTCATGCGTCGAATTTTTTCCGGCTGAAACCATGAGACAAAAATGGAGCCGGCAAGGCCGCTGGCAAATTTGACGCTTGCGGACGCGAAATCTTCTCTTGATTCAACACCGCTCGTTTGTCCAATAGAAGAGACAATTTCACCTGGATTAAAAAGATAGTCTAAAATTGCAAACTCATGAGTGGCAGTCTCCCAAAAACAGCCGATATCATTTCTTAAAATTCCGAAATACTGATGCTCGGCAAAAAAGTATTTCACCTGACCGATAGCGCCGCCGGCAAGTTCGGTTTTTAAATGATGAATATAGTCGTTATAAAGATACTGATGCCCAACCATAAACGTTGTGCCATTTCCTAAAACTGTCTTTTGAAGCTGTAGCGCTTCCTCCAGACTCAAGACCATCGGTTTTTCTGTTAAGACATGCTTGCCGGCGTGTAAAGCAGCTTGCGCCATTTCGTAATGGAGATACGGCGGAGATGCAATAATCACAGCATCTATTTCTGGATCAGCAACTAAGTCAGAAAAACCATGGAACTGGCGGATGCCGTTAGCTAAAGGTACGGACGGCGTGGTCCGCGTTGCGACAGCTATCAGTTCTGCGCCCTCAATTCCTTCACTAAAAATTCGCACATAGTGCCGGCCAAAATACCCTATCCCGACAATGCCGAATCTTAATGGGGCCATATTGTCATTTCATTGACATTAATGCCTCCCGGGAGAATGCGCTCTCGAACCAGTCGAGGGTTCGCTTGAGACCTTTATGAATGCCCACCCGAGGTTCAAAATTGAGTTCGTAACGAATTTTTTCCAGATCCGGGCAGCGACGCTTTGGTTCATCGGCCGGATAGCTATCTGGATAATCAATCATTTGTACTTGGATGCCTCCGCCGAAGAGTTCGCTCACCATTTCGGCTAGGTTTTTTACGCTAAGTTCGTCCTGGTCATTGCCCACGTTATACACTTCGCCATTTTTGGGAGAAAGCAGAACTTTAAAAAATCCGGCGATGGCGTCGCTAATATAACAATAAGTACGCGTCTGCGTGCCGCGATCATGTACGGGGAGGGGCCTGCCCATGATGGCGCTGGAAAGAAATGCGGGGATCACGCGGCGGTCATTGGGCTTCATCAACGGCCCGTAAATATTAAATGGGCGCACAATTTTTACCGGGACGCCAAAAAATTCGTAATAAATCATGCTGATTGTCTCTGCGAGACGTTTTGATTCATCATAGCAGGCGCGCGGGCCAATGCTTGAAACGTTGCCGCGATACGTTTCGGGCGTTGGGATAAATTTAGGATCAGGATCGCCGTAAATTTCGCTCGAGCTAAAAAACAAAAAACTTTTCGTCTTGCATTTTTTTGCAAGTTCCAATAGGTTCTTGGTTCCGGTAACGGTAACCTCAACCGTCTCCAGGGGATATTTTCTATAGTAGACTGGCGAGGCGAGGCCGGCCGCATGCACAATATAATCAATTGTATCCGGAAGCCGCAAAGGTTTGGTAATATCTGCTTCAATCCGGACGATATCCGGGCTTGCTATCTCATCCAATAGGCCCACCCTGGCCCCTGTGATGAAATTGTCTACCGCAATGACCTTGCAGGGCAGAGATAAAACGTTTTGATTCAAATAGTCAACCACCGCAACAATGTATGAACCCAAAAAACCGGCAGCGCCGCTAATCAATAACGTTGAACCGGATAACTGTTTTGCTTCAGAAGCTACGCTATCAGCGATCTCGCGTATATCTTCCTCGATGATTGGATTCATAGAAGCTGGGTGCACGACAAAACATTAGCGAACTTTAAATTACGTCTTGAGGCGGCTCTCCGCGTACATGCGACGCCTTATTGTCACATGACCTCGCTGGGGGGTATGGGCAGTAAATATCGGAAGCCGCCGCGAGTTTTCCTCTTTATATCCTCCAAGTACTCATAAGCAAAAACAACCAGAATGTCGGGCCGATCTATCTCGAGATGGCCGCTGGCTACGATGGGTATATGCGTGCCGGGACTGAATCTATTCTGCTTTAAAGGGCTATCGTCCACAATGAACTTAATGTGCGATGCACCAATATTGCCATAGTTGCAGATCGTCGCCACTCGCGCCGGAGCTCCGTACCCGGCGACCTTCAAATCAGACTTTTTATACTCAAGAAGCTTGTCCCGCAAAGCTTCTACGTGAGTATCGACGCTATGTTTGAACTCCGCCAACCGACCGAGGCTTAGACTCTTTTCTTCGGCTTCAATAAAATTTCTCACGCGATCCGAAGGTTCTGGCCCATTCCCCTGCTTAAACGCTACAACTCTGATCGAACCCCCATGCGGTTCTATCTCCTCAACATCAGCAATATGCATGCCGTGCGCCTCAAATAAGTGCTTGAGGGATGTCAATGAGTAGTAAAAAATTCTGTCCAGATAAAATCTCTCAAACTGTACGTTCTTCAATATATTGCCGATGTACTCCACTTCAATGATAAATTGACCGCTATCGGCCATGAGCTCCTTCACGGCTTCAATAAATTTATGGGGGTTTTCAAGATGCGTGAATATGCTGCTTGCGACAACCACATCGGGCGTACCGTGTTTCTCTCTGACTTCGCGCGCGGTTTCTGTATCGAAGAAAGATACGATTGTGGTCAAGCCGGCATCATTGGCGATCTTCGAGACATTAATTGAAGGATCAACCCCAATGGCCTTGATTCCAAGTTCTTTCAGGGGTTTTAATAAAATTCCGTCATTCGAGCCGATATCCACGACAAACGCGGCCCGGGAAAGTTGTTTGGCAAGCGCTTCAAAGTGCCTAACAAGACCCGGATTGACTGACGACAAGTAGTAATAGTCCTCGAACATCCTCTCACGCGAGACAATGGTCCCGAGCTGGACATTTTTGCATCTGGGACAAAAAAATATCGCCAGCGGAAAAAAATCCTCTGCTTCAAATTCTTCTTTTGTTCTTGGATACTTATTTGCCAGGGGTTGCCGCCCCAGATTTAGAAACTCGACCGACTTGTCGTGATAACAGAGAGAACACGTCATGAGTCTTTTATATCGATATATGCAATAAAAATCGGATTGGGCGCGTCAATACTTGAGTTCGTGGCGGAAGAAACTTTCTTAAATATAAGATCATCAGCCGAGAAAAATAATTTCAATGCCTACCTCGCTTTGAAAGGCTTAAAACGCCACTTAAAAATTGCCCACAGAATTTTAAGGCCATCGCGCATACGGATTTTTTTGCCCTCTTCATAACTGCGCGGATAATAGCGAATGGGCACCTCTTTAATTCGATAGCCGAGGCGCAGAACCTTGACGACTAGCTCGTTATCGTATTCAAAGCCATTGGCCTCAATGGGTATGGACTGCACGAGCTTTCTATCAAACGCCTTATAGCAGCCCTCATAGTCAGTAGCATCATTCCAATACAGCCAATTGGTCCACCAAGTAATCGCAAGAACCCCGAGATGATTCACCAAATAACGCGGAGTCTTCTTCCCTCGAAACCAAATATGTTGATCACTGATCAAGCGAGAGCCCATAACCGCCTTAGCGCCCTTGGAGATTTCGTCGACAAACTTATGATAATCTTCCGGCTCATACTCCAGGTCCGCGTCTTGAATAATCACCGCGTCTCCTTTAGCCGCCGCGATGCCGGTTTTCACGGCCGAGCCCTTGCCCCCATTCTTTTTATGAATGATATTGAAACCTCTGAAAAATTCATCTTGGACTTCGTGAGATTTTAATTCATCTAAAATTGCGGGAGTAAAATCCTTGGAGCCGTCATCAACAATCACAATCTCCTTCGGGATTTTGACAGCGCGCACCTTATGAACAATTTCGCGTATTGTCTTTTCTTCGTTATAGACAGGTATAATGACTGACAGCACCATGGGTGTAAAACTCTTGAATCGCTGACGGGTTACACTATATATTAGTATACGAGGATGAACAAGAAGACAATAGACGAAGTCGCCGTATGACGTTTTTTATAATCGGGTTTATAGTTGCTTTGTTGGTTGGGATTGCCCTATTTGCGTCTTTTACAAGAAAGGCCGGCAGGATAGGAGAAAAAGAGAGCAACCTGTCGAAAAAGTCTTTTAATGCGATCGTGCTTCATACCTACTGCCCTAAACATTCACGCGTCCCCGCGAGAGGGCGCATTGTGAGCGAGGCGGCCGTTCGCTTCGCCTCGCAATGGAAAATTCCTCTGATCTTGGCCGTCGGACATACCGTGCCGGGCGAACCGCGGACGGAGTCTCAAGTTTACCGCGATTATTTGAGAGAACGTTTCCCAGAAAAAACCTTTAATATCATTCTGGGGAAAGATCTTGACGCCCGTGATACCGCTCGGGAAACAAAAGAAGCGGCTCGACTCGCTAAAGAGCAGAAGATGGGCAGTTTGCTTGTCGTTGGGCTAACACCGCATCTTGTCCGCATTCAGGGCTATTGGCAGGATTTTTCAAAAGACTTCAGTCTTTCTTACATCGGCGTATCCGGCCCCAAACGTTACTATGTCTGGGAATTTTGCATGTTTATCTTAGAAAAAATTCTTCCGCCGGGTTCGCGCCGCCGGCAGATTATGCTTGATATCTCGGGCAGGCGAAGATAAGGGAAAATCATCATGCCAGAAATCGATAACCAACCTAAGTACGGCCGCGGCACAATAGCTCGCGCCATAAGCAAAGCCGCTCCCATTGTTTTTCTTGCGGCGGTTATCATTCTCATATTCTCCCCTCTGCTTTTCATGGGACGGGCGTTCTTTGATGAAGAACAGATTGGATTTTACTATCCCATGAGCGCCTATTACCAGCGGGCGCTCGAAAATGGCGACTCGTTGCTCTGGAACGGAGGATATTATGGGGGCGTCTCCGCGAGTCTTGATCAATTTGCGAGCCCATTCGATCCCATAAAGCGCGTTATCTTTACATACCTGGATCTTTTTAATGCCCATCACTGGAGCATCACTATCGCTGTATTTGCCGGTGTCCTGTTGGCATACATTTTTGGGCGCGTACAGGGCTGGAGTTATGCCTCATCGTTTGTCTTGGCGTTGGGATATCTTCTAGCCACCAAGCTTGGCTGGCTCTCCGTCGGCACGATTGCGGCCAACTCTTTTATTGTCTTTCCCGGGGTAGCCCTAGCGCTGCTCTTGGCACACAAGGGTCGCTTTACAACGCTCGCGATACTAGTTGGCGGCGCCGCGCTTGGCTTTGGACTTTTGTCCGGGTTTTCGCAAATTGTATTTTACAATTTATTTCTCTTGGGTATTTACGCTATCTATCTTGATTGGGAGCATTGGATCCCCGGCCGCCGATGGCACCAGAACTTCCGCGCAGTGCTTCTGCTTCTTGGCATACTGCTGCTCGGCTCCATCATCAGCATCCGTCAGACATTTCCGTCCGCGTATTTTATCGAACTTACCGTCCGCCAAGCCCATTACGCCATTGAAAGCACCGAGCGGCTCCCGCCGGCGCATTTAATAACATGGGTTTTGCCGGATTATATTCAATTCCCGTTTCTGGGCGGGGGCTCAAACGGTTTTTCGATCGGCGTGATTCCTTTTGCCATCATCATTCTGGCGCTGGTTCTTGCTCCCTCTCGCAAGTTATTTTCATTTCTGGCTCTTTATCTCATCCCGTTGGGCTTCACTCTCTCCATCCCGCCGTTCTCGTGGATCAACAACTACCTGCCGCCATTCTCCCACATGCGCGGGAATCTCCGCTGGATGGTAAGCGCCGCATTTCCCCTAGCATGTTTGGCGGCAGCCAGCATCGAGACTTTTATTGAAAAAGGAATTGCCGGACGTGAAAAAATCATGCGCCGGACTGCGCGCGGCGTCGCGGTTTTCGTGATAGTCCTTGTTTTTGTAACACTGGCCTCCCAGTTTCTTGCCCCGCGCCTTATCGGCAACGAAGACTTCATGGGAAAACTGGTAGATTTCCATTTCCGCGGGCGCACCGCAACGCTTCCGGCCTCGCATTATCTTGAGGTGGCAGAGAGCGCGGTTCGGGATATCGGGAATCAGCTCTCGTTCGCGAACGCATGGTGGGTGATAGCGATTTTGATGTGGGTTGGTGCCGGCGGGTTTTTCTATTTCATCGCGCGTTGGCGGCCGACGTCAAAGACGGTGCTTATGCTGATTGCCGGGGCAATGACGGTTAACGTCTTTGCGGTTTTTTCATATCAGTATCATAACTTCATACCGCAAGAAATAATGCTGCAAACGCCTGCGCTAGTGAACTTCCTAAAGGATCATGAGCCAAATCCTCGCAGATACCGCATTATGGGATTTCTAATCGGTGATGGAATGTTTCGAGAGGTGCTCGTGCACTCGCCTATGCCGCCGCAGGAACTTGCGAATATGGAGCGAGAACTGCTTGTGAATAACACTTCTGTCTTTTGGGAAATCCAAAGAATGGATGGACTTGAACCGTATCGCACTCTGCGCCATAACCAACTTCTGAACACGCTGATCAACGCCGACAAAGCCGGCTATATTTTCGATCGGGAAAACCCGAATGTCCGAGCACTGACCCTAGACCGTGTAGACAATAGAGACGCCCTGAGATCGGTGACACCGCAAGAGAAAATAAAAGATTTTCTTCTGCAGCTTCCACTGCTTTCCATGATGAACGTTAAATACATTTACTCGCTCTATCCTCTTCAGGATCCGAGACTGACCCCGATAACAATACCGCGCCCCGCATCAATACCGGTTAACATCTACCTCTACAAAAATACTCAAGTACTGCCGCGCATCTATTTTGCCGAGCGTCCTCTATTTTCAAAGAACCAAGGAACAGAATTTCTTCTAGAAATAGCCGAGGTAAATGATTTTCGCCATACGACGGTCATTGAATGCAACGACTGCGTGGCACGCCCCGTAGGGAGAGGTCAGCCGCCTAAATTTGTTATAAATGAGTATCGTGACGGCTTGCTTTCGGTCAATACGGAAACAACCGCTGATGAATGGCTCGTGTTTTCCGAAAGTGCAATGCCTGGGTGGGTCGCAACCGTAGACGGCGTTCCCGCAAAAATTTATACTGCGAACTACCTGTTCCAGGCGATTCAGGTGCCGCCGGGGAAACATCAAATTGAGTGGCGCTATGAGGATATTTTCATGCAAAAGCAGAAAGCACTCTTGGAGTACTTGGAAAAATTATTCAGATAACAAAAGCCCCATAACGCAATCTTGCCCTAGACCGCAGGGCAGCGTTTCGCTCATCATAAGAACCTACCATGAAGCATACTAATAGACTTGAACGACTTTCTGGCGCAATCGTCTGCCCAAAGTGCCGCAAGGCATTATCGAAAGAAAGCGACACTTTTGTTTGCTCCGATAACCACGGCCCTTACCCGTATAAATCCGGGATTCCGTTCCTGATCCACAAACTGTTTTATCGGAGCCAAGAGCAAGAACATCGGGAAGGCATCAACTGGCTAAAATCATTTTTGAAGCAATCTCCGCGCCTTTACTACGGTATCTGGCAAATCTTTTGCCCGGTATTGATGGCGCAGAATGGGCCGAAAAAAATATTTTCTTTTCTTCCTGCCGCGCCCCTGATTGCCGATATAGGATCGGGACCGCATCGCTGGCACCCAGACTGTATCAACCTTGATGTGTACCCGTTCCCCGAGGTGGATATTGTTGCAGATGCGGCATATCTTCCTTTTGCCGACAATACTTTCGATGCCGTCGTGAGCGAATCACTGCTTGAGCATGTTGCCGATCCTGTTGCTGTCGCCAACGAGATTTGGCGCATTGCGAAACCAGGTGGGATTATTTATGTGAGTGCGCCATTTTTGACTCCCTATCACGCATCACCCGATGACTTTACGCGCTGGACAGTAAGCGGACTGAAAAAGCTTTTTCCGAGCTCGGAAATTGTATCGGCCGGAGTCCGTTCGGGGCCATGGAGCGCTCTTTTGGTATTTCTTGCCTATTGGCTGGGAGTTATTGCGGCTCTAGGGTCCCAAAAGCGCGCGCCATTTTTTGCATTTGTTTTTATGCTTATTCTTGGGCCTCTGAAGATTTTTGATTTCATCTTTTCGCGTTTTCCGGGAGCTGAAGCGGTAAGCGCGCAGTTATATATCATAGGAAAGAAAACTCCGCACTCCGCCAATGTTTCCTGACCAAGACAAAAGAATCATAGTCGTTCTCGTGTCGGCAGCTCTAATATTGCGCATCGCGCTGCTGTTATTTGGCTTATTTGCCGCCGGCCAAGAGTATTTTTTCTCATTTGATGATGCCCGCGGCTATTTCAGTCTCGCGCAAAATCTGGCCGAGGGGCGCGGCTACACTGTAAATTATTCTGGAGTGGAATACCCCGAAACCGGAAGAACACCCGGTTATCCGCTGCTGATCGCCCTCTCTATGGAATTATTCCAGAGCGCTGTGCCGCTGATTGTTCTTCAGCTCGCAATGGGAAGTATTCTCCCCATACTCGCCTACTTATTGACGCTGCGTCTTTTCGCCCACCGCCTAGCCGCCATTGCGGCAGCCGCCTTTTTCGCGTTCGACCCATTAGTTATTGCGCTTGCAACTCTTTTAATGACCGAAACGATATTTATGACCCTATTTATTGGCGCGCTCCTAATATTTCTGCGGGCTTTCGATGGAAATAACATCGGCTGGCGACCCTTGGCGATTGCGGGATTGCTTTTTAGCTTTGCCACAGAGTTGAGGCCGGTTCTGCTTTATGCGCTGCCGGTTTTAGCAATTTATCTTATGTATATGCTCATGCGAGACAAAATTACGGGTCGCGCCATAGCCGCGTTTATCGTTTTCGTTGCCGCTACATCGACGTTTATTTTTCCATGGATGGCGCGAAACTATAAGCAGGCGGGAATTTTCGAGCTGACATCGCTCTCCGGCACTGTCGCCTATTTTTACGCCGGGTCATCAATACTATCCATTGCGGAAGGGAAATCATTCAACGACGCGCGCCAAGAACTGCGGGCAATTGCCAAAGCGACCGGCATTGCGGAACTTCGCGATCCTAAAAATACGCCTTACTTTAAAAAAGAAGCTATGCGGATAGCGCGCGAACATCCCAAAGAAACTGCTTTACTTGCCGGCTTCTCAATTTTCCACCTGATGACGCATGACGGCTATTTGGATACTTCATTGCAAACAGGAATCTTAAAGAGCGCCCCGCAAAGCGTACCCCAGATTTCTGCCGTCGCGCGGGGAGAATTCGGTAAGCTTTTCGGCGTTGCTGAACAGTTCTTGAAAGGGCCGTGGCTGATTTTTATAATTGCGCGGCTCGTTTGGATCGCGATAGCGGCACTGGCCTTTATCGGCATGTGCTACACGCTTTTGGAAAGAAAGCAGGATCGGCCGCAAATGCTGATGGTTTTAGGAATATTGATAGCAATAACCCTTGCCACGCTTCCGGTGGCGCTTGGCATGCATGGGCGGCTTCGCATCCCGATGGATGTTTTCATTATTCCGCTCGCTGTAATCGGCTGGCAAACTATCTATTGGGCGCTGCGAAAAGCTCCGTAACGCCTGCGGAGCCGCCACGGAGAAATTAGCCCTTCCGCAACGATACTTCGCGATATCTTGGACGCGCCGCTCCGGCGCTCCTCAAAGATTATCGGGACTTCCACAATTCGGGCATTAAGCGCGTGCATGGCCGATTTAAGCTCAATCAGCCAGGCGTAGCCTTCGCTTGAAAGCTCACGCAGGGGCAACTGCTTAAGATGCGAAGCCCTGATTACAGAAAATCCAGCCGTAAGATCTCTCACCGGCACTCCGGTAACCAGCCGCGCGTATAAGTTCCCGTAAAAACTCAATATGCGCCGCCACCAGCTCCAGTTTCTTATCCCGCCCCCGCGAACGTAACGAGAACCGATAACCATATCGGCGGCCTCTGCCGCACGCATCAAATCCGGAAGGTATCTCGGATGGTGCGAGAAATCCGCATCCATGGTTACGATAAAATCCGCTTCTCTGTTGGAGAGCGCATGACTAAAGCCCTCAAGGTATGCCGCAGCCAAGCCGGATTTGGCGGGACGCTTCAAAATTGACAGGCGTGGGTATTCAGCCATCGCTCTTTCCACCAGCTTACCCGTGCCGTCAGGAGAGTTGTCGTCGATTACCACGACCGAACAGTCGATCGGCAGATTGAAAATCTCTCTTAGGAGCGGAATGATGTTATCCGCTTCGTTATAAGTAGGAAGTAAGATTATGGTTTTCATGATTTTATCGCGCGATCTAAAAAGTCTATCACGGTCTTCGCGCGCTGTCCCCAAGAGTATTTTCCAATCGCCGAGCGCGCGGATAACGCTTTATTTAGACTCTCTTTCCATTCGCTAATGGCGCGCTGAATTGTAGCAGAGAGCGACTCCGCGTCATCCGGCGCAAAAAACCAGGCCATAGAATCGTCAACTACTTGCCGCACCGATGGCAGATCGGAGGCGACAATCGGCCGGCCGGAGGCCATATATTCGAAAAGTTTCATTGGAGAAGTATAATATTTGGAAATATCCTCTATGGCGGTGTTGGGAAGCACTAAAATGTCCGCGGCCCGAAGCCAAAACGGAATTTCATCGTGCGGACGATGCTCGATAATCTTAACATTATCTTTATTTTTCAACTTTTCACTTTTAACTTTGAACTTTGCCGTGTCCTTCTCCGTCCCTCCAACAAAATACACCGCGTAGCCGGCGGGCAGTAACTGACTTGCTTCGAGCAGAGTGTTCACCCCTTTCCAGGCATAAAGATGGCCGGTATAAAGCGCGATTTTTTCATTGAGCGGCAATTGCAGCTTCGCCCGCGCCTCCTCGCGGTTTATGGAAATCGAGAACTGATTTACATTAACTGCATTGGGAACGACCAGAACCTTTTCCGGCGAATAGCCGAAAAGCTCTGTGAGCTTGTTCTTTTTCCAGTTATTCGTCGCCACGATCGCAGAAACTCTTTTTAACAACCGCTGATAAAAATAACGACGTGGCGGGAAATCGTGAATCTCGTACACTGTGCGTTGAGAAATAAAAGTCAAAAGAAAAAGCGCGAACTCCTCATGCGAATAATAAAGAGCTCCCCGCATGCGCCGCCAAAGCGCATACCAAAAAACCGAGACCGCAAATGACGCCGACATAATAAAATAGCTCGGCACCCAGGGCATAAGATCAATGACCGGCAATCGCACGATGCGGAAATTCTTCACAACGCCGTGATACAAAAAGGGATCCTCGCGATACAGTTTATTGAAACGCTGAGGTACCCACAGCTCCACACCAATTCCCTCTTCGGCAAACGCCTCACAGCTTTTCATAGAAAAAGCGGAGCCGGCTTTTTCCGAGGGATAACGAAGAGGCGAAATATAAATTAATTCCATAGGAAATGGCGCACGAGCCTCAAAAGCACCGAAAGATTATACCGCTGATAGGCGATTTCATAAAACATTGGCATTCTGCGCCCGCCGCAAAAAAGCACCCAAGGCAGACGCACAAAATAGAGTGCTATTGGTTTCAGGGCATTGAAAATCTTCACCAGGAGCCCCCTTCGCGAAACGCCTTGCCATCTTTTTTCCTCAATCGTGAGATACCGTTGCCACTTCTCCCACAATGCCCGCTGCGGCGGCAGCGGAACCAGCATGTGATGTTTCAGCGCACCCACGGTTTCGCCGGGGTTTGGCAGAACCCGTTCGTGAACCTGCTTTACGAAGGTCCCGACATGCTCCCGATGGAAAAACCGCATTTGCATATTGGGATAGGTCGTAGCGCAATCGATGACGGCTCCCTTTAAAACATACTTTCGCGGCACGTTCCAGGCGTAGAAAAGCGGCTGTTCGGCCGCGGCAATACCGCGTATTTCAGCTGCCAGCTCCGGCGTCAGCATCTCATCCGAATCAATAAAGAGAAACCAGCGATGCTTCGCGACTCCAAGCCCCTGATTGCGCACCAGAGAAAAGTCTGCTATGCGCCCATCTAACTTTGCTTTTTCATCCTGCGCTAAGATTTTGGCGCCGTAATGCCTCGCAATATCGAGTGTCCGGTCGGTGCTTCCGCCGTCAATCACCAGTATTTCATCAAAAAGCAGAACACTTTTAAGTGTTGCTTCAATCGTCATTTCATTATTGAACGTAAGAATCTCAACGGATACTGGAGCTTTTTCCATATTTGATCAACGAGAAAAAATAATGCGCCGGGTCTGCCGGGTCAATCCCCGCCTCTCTAATATTGAACCCCGCCTTTTTTATAGCAGTTTTTATTCGCGAAACCGGAAAGTTCCTTTTCCCCAATTCCCAGTAATGCTCGCCATTGAAGATATGCTGCTTCCAAAAAAACGGGATTTTGAAGAATAGAATAAGGCGCGGCAAAAGCGGCATTTTTACATTAAGGGAAAATACCGCGCCGGCATGCGGCAGGGTGATATAGACGTAACGGCGAGCGACCCGATGAATCTCCGCCAGCGCTTTCGGAAAATCTTCAAACGGAAGGTGTTCCAAAATCTCGGCCGCCAGCACCGCGTCAAACGAGTCATTCGGGAATGGCAATGCGCTAACCGACGCGACATGATCCGGCGAAAGCTCTGAATCAATATCAACCGTAGTAACGGCAAACCCCAGATTGCGAAGCGCGTCCCGCACAATCCCATTACCGATGCCAATCTCAAGAATGTTTGTCGGTTTTAACCGAATAAATTCGCGCGCCTGGTTGCTGTAACTCATCCATCGATCCTGACCGAGATAGCCGAGCTTGCGATAATGCTCCGGCGAGACTTGGGGGAATATGTTCATACCTTCACGGTACTTAAAAATACCTAAACTCTATCTGTACCAATAGACTAGTCTATTGGTGCAGATAGAGAGACAAGTTGTGCTGTTAGCTTTTTAATCAGATCTGACAGCTCAAATTTCTCTCGGACGATATTTCGCAAGCGCATATCTCTGCCGACGTCCCGTAAATTAACGATCCTGGCAGCAAAGGTTTCGGCCGATACCGCTGGGGCAATATATTCCTTCGGCAAAATATCTCTAAAAGCCTCGCTGGAACTGATAACGGGAAGCCCAGTGCTCATGGCCTCGAGCAACGCCTTATCAATACTCCCGGTGGCGCTGGCATGCAAGAAAAGATGCGCCGATTGGTAGCACGCGGGCATTTTGGAGTGAATCGCGCTTCCCGTAAACGACACGTGATCCGCAATTCCAAGACTATTTGCTAAATCCATCAGCTCACGCTGATATCGCGCATCATCCGCGGTAATCGGACTGCCGACAATACTAAATCTCCAACTCAACGGAAGCTGACGCGACGCCGCCGAAACAGCTTGCAGTAAAATATCAAGGCGTTTTGAGCGCGAAATGCGGCCGGCCGTAAGCATCCTAAAGCCGGCGGGGGCCATCGCGGGCGGCGCGAACGAATCCGTATCAATGCCGTGGCCAAGAAACGAAACTTTTTTTGAGGGCAGACGAAAACTTTCCGGCGAGGCGCTGGCCACGACGCTCACCAGCTTTTCCGCAACTCGCAATTTAAAATCCGCGCTCTTGTGAACATACCAAAGCATCATAGGTTTTTGGTGCCACCAGGCAAAAGGGCCGACAAGAATGGCAAAAATCGGCGCCATGTGAATGAATACCCGATCGGATTGGGGCAATAATTGCCACAGCAGTTTCAATGTGCCTATCAAACGTAATGGTTTATTACTGCCCGAAATCCGATGCAACGCGACATTCCCAGGCAAGGAATGCGCACCGACGCGAAGGGCTATGACTTCAACGGCTGACGCATGCCTGGCAAATTCCCTGATCCAATCATGAAAAAACCCGAGATTGGCGTCCTCTAAATCTACCGCTTGGGTGATGATTAAAAACCGCATGCAAAATCAAATGAGTTCTACGCCGTGAAAACAAGATAGATCCCGGCGATAATCACCGCGATGCCCGCCATTTGCAGCACGCTCACCGTTTCGGAAAAAAGGAGTCTGGAAAACACGAAAATCAGAATGATATTGAGACTCAAAACCACCGGATACACAAATGAGAGTGAATTTCGCGACAGAAGATAAACCCAAGACAAAAAACCTAGGCCATACAAAAATAATGCCGCAAGCATTAAAGGGCTCTGCAAAATTTTGCCGATGAGCGCCAGCGTTCCGCCGCCGGAGATCGGCAAGTCGCCCACTTTCGCAATCCAAAACTTAAATACAAGCTGGCTTGATACCGCCGAAACTACCGCAAAAATCAGCAACGAAATACTGGTAAGTGACATAACTTATCTAATGATTATGATATTGTTCCATAATAGCAAAAGTGATGAGAAAACGGGAGCATGGAGTTCAAACATGGCGGCAACGATATAGGGCCTCGCGATACCGCGCGAGATATTCGTCAAAACTCTCCCGCGGGTGAATTTGGCGCGGCCTGAAACGGCCCGGATCCGCCGCTATCGAAAAAAGCGCCTTAGCCATTGCTTCGATATCCCCCACTGGCACCACAATTCCGTTCTCGCTGTCCCGCACGAGTTCCCCCGCTAAACCCACATCCGTCATTACCACGGGGATACCGGCATAAATCGCATCCGCCGCCGCCATCCCCCAGCCCTCATACTGCGAAGTCATAAGCAGTATATCCGCGTCGGCGTAATAGCGCGAAAGATCCTCCTGCCAGCCATGAAATATAACCAGATGCTGAACCTTTAGGGCTCTTGCCAGATCTTCAAGCACGCGCCGCTCGCTCCCGTCACCCACAATAGCCAGTCCCCCGACACTACCGCGCTTTATAAATTCAGAGAAAGCTAAAAGCGCGTGATCAATTCGTTTCTCTTTTTCAAGTCTGGCGACGACGAGGATTCGGAATGCTCCCTTTGCCGCTATTTGCGGTGCCGCGTCAAGCGGCACGCTCCAAATCGGGAGCACAGTGATTTTTGAAGCTTCAATTTTTAGTTGAGACTCAAGCGAACGCTTGATGCGCTGGCTCACAACACGGATGCAATCAGCTCGCGGCAGCAGCCATACTGCAAGCCAAACGCGGACACGATTCACAAAATCGCCCTTGGCAAAATACGGGCTCAAAAAATCCGTATGGACTTGGAGCTGTAGCGCAGCTTCGGAAAATCGCGCGAGCAGATACCCGACAAGCCCACTTTCAAAAGGATCCTGGCACGAGATTAGAAGTTCCCGCCTATCTTGCAAAGATAATCCGCCTACAATAGCCCTGCCAATAAAAAACGCGCCCCACAAATACCCGAGCCGTAGCCGAGAATTGGTGGGGTATAAATAAACATTTTCGCCAATGGCTTTTTTCTGAAAACCCACGCGCTTTGTAAAAACTATAATATGCGTCGCCGCAACCAGCCGGCCATAGGCACGAACGCGCTCGCGCGCGGCAGACTCGCGAAACAACGACCGATCCGACCCGATGGTAAGTAATATCATATGGATTTACTAAGTATTCTACTTAAGCTTTCTTCATACCGCTTACCAAGACCTCCCCACGCAGGAAAAACTGCTTTTGCGGCAGCGTTCTTAAGCTTCTTGTACGTAACGGGGTTTGCGATCCTACGATATGCATCCAAGAAAGATGTATCCAGAAGAGGGTCTATCGGCAAAACGCCATCCGCTTCGGTAAAACCGTAACCGTTATGTCGAGTTAAAATCGCGGGAACTCCGGCGGCAAGCGCCTCCAGCGCCAGATTGGGGCTTATGTCAGAAAACGACGGCACAATTACCGCCCGCGCATTCTTAATCGCTTCCATAAGCGCCAAACGCGGCATCGGCGGCTCAATGGAAACGTAATCGCCCACCCCGTAAGAGAGCGCTAAGGTCTTTAGTTGGCGCTCTTCTGGCCCCTCACCGATTAGACGCATCTTTAAGGCACCGCCTTGCGCTATCTTAAACTCACGAAATGCCAGCATCGCGCGACGCAGGTTTTTTAAGAACAAGAAGCGCCCAGCATAGATAATTTCGGATTGCGTTTTTTGCGCGTGCGCTGTGGAAGTTCCGGCCTCTACGGCATTCTGTAAGACCGCGGTTCGGTCTTCTTCAATGCCATACGGCGACAGGAAGATACGGCGCTGCCACTCGGTGGAAAACGCAATGAGCGCGGCGCCGCGCATCACGAATCGCGCCAAATAGAAAATTATTCGCTCTTTATTGGTCGGTCTCAAACTTTCATAAAACGCCTGGAGCGTAATTTGCGCGCGCTTCATTTCAACGTGCGATTCCCACAAAAAATCTCCGCCGATGCGAAGAATATACGGCCTTCTACAAATAAAAGTCGCAAGACTTACAGGAAATCCCATACTAAAGTGATCCAAAAGAATTACCGCGTCACTCTTACACACCAGCGGCAGAGCCCGCAAGAATGCGAGAATGTGTCGGATACCGGTCGGGAAGCGGCGCGAAATTCGATAGGTTCCCCCGTCGGACTGCGATTTTTCAGCGAAAGACAACACTTCAACAACCCATTCGCCGGCCGACAAAATTTCCTTCAGTTTTGCGGCATAGCTTGCGGTCCCGCCGATTTCCGGCGGGTAAATCCCTGTTACAACGAGAACTCGCGGATAGGAGGCACGCCTAATCCCGCTGGCGAATGCTTTATGATAAAGACCTGCAACGCGCTCCCAACGGTACCGGCTTGACGCCAGATCAAGCGCTATTGCGATAACATGCTCGCGAAGCGGCGCATCCGACACGAATGCTTCAATGGCGGCCGCAACCGCTTTGGGATCGTCGGGCTCGACGACCAATCCCGTTTCCCGGTCCGTGAGAAAATCCGCAATGCCGCCGACCGGCGTCCCGATAACCGGAATCCCGGCCGCCATCGCTTCTATAAATGAATTGCCCATGCCCTCGGAGCGCGACGGGCGCACAAAAATATCGGCGGCCCGCAAATACTTCATGGCTTCATCGTAAGGCCGCTCGCCGAGAAATATAACGCGATTTTTTGCGCCGATATTTTTAGCGATGGATTTAAGCGAGTTTTCCTCGACGCCTCCACCGACTAATACAAGATAAATCTTCTCGCGCAACGCCTGCGGCAAGTGAGATAAGCTCAATATTGCTGTATCTAAGCCATTTTTTCGCACAAGCCGAGAAATACTGACAATCATATGCGCTCCATCCGGCACCCCAATACCCGCCCGCAACGCTTGGCGCTCCTCTATACTCATCCGCCCCATAAGCTTCTCAACCGAGACACCGTTGGGGATTATCGAGACCTCGCCGCCGTAACCGAAACGGCTGGCAAGATCGGCGAGATAGCTGCTAATCGCGGTTACTTTCTCCGCGCGGCGGAGCAGAAGTCTCCAGGCAAGATTAATCAATCCCAATCGCGATTTGCGCAAATGTGTTTCCGGGTCTCCTTCCTGCAAGGTCAGCACGATAGGAATTTTATTTCTCCGGCGGAATAAATTTACTATATAGGGAACAAGGGACGCGAAAGTCACCATCACTCCCCAAAAAAGCGCGGGCGGATGCTGGCGCATCAATTTAATAACCGCAAACGTCCCCCAGATTGGCAGCAAATACTTATCGCCGCCAAATCCGAAACCGACGCGGATAATTGTTGTTCCGTTTTTTCCCTCGCGCTTTGGCAGATGCCGATTGAATCGCGCCGTGATTACAAAGAAATCAAACGACCCGGAGAGGCGCCTGGCGGCTTCGGCCGCGGCAATTTCCGCCCCGCCGATGAAAGGATCGTAGGCGGTTGAGAAAACATAAATCACCGGCTTATTCGGGGTTAAGTCATTCATTGGAATTGAATCTCATGACGGCCGTTTACTGAAAAATACAAAAAGAACTCCGGCAATGCCCAAAAGAAAAGCACCCGCAAAGAGCATAATTTCGATCCACTTGTTGTTTTTTTGAGGGAGACCAATTGCGGCTGCCAACACGGGCGGATCATTTGGCTCTTCGCCGCCATTTTCTATAACTGCGGTTGCTGCGGCAACCTCTCGAACCGGACCGTCATTTATGGGCGCGGAGACAGGATCTAGCGCCTCTTTGATATCCACCGAGACCGGCGCTGGACGGCTGACGGCTTGGCTATTTTTCGCCCCCGGAGTCGGGGCGGCCGTGCTAAAACTTCCGCCTCCCGCCGCCGTGGCTAACATACCCGAAGCATCGAGAAACGCCAATGTATCTGCCGCGGTCATATTGCCGAAACGAAGAGTTAAAATTTTTGAGGAGGTTGCCGTTGCTGCCAAGCCGGTTATCCGATTCGGGAAGACAATCAAATTCCCGCCACGGATTTTAGTACCTAAGGGAATGGTAAAAGAACGGCCCGTTTGGTCGTCAATCAGCCACCCGCTAAGATCAATCATCTCCACGCCTCGGTTCTCAAGCTCAACGAAACCGCCAATCCCCGCCAGGGCCTCGCTGAAAAATACGGCGTTAGCCGTCATGTTCACATCCCTGATAGCGTGGCCAATGGCGCCGCTCCCGGTATTCACATTAAGAGAAACTGTGTAGCTACCCGGAAAGCGAAAAATATGCGTTACCGCCGGGCCTTCGGCGACCGTGCCGTCGTTAAAGTTCCAAAGGAAACGGACGTTGCCCACAACCGGCTTTTTATCGCTACCGAAAGCATAGCCCGCGAAACGATGCGGCGCCCCGATGACCCCCGCGGTTGGCGTTTCTATATCCACATCCAGGCGCGGGATGACATAGAGCGGCGCCGTATTTGCGGATGAAGTGGTGGTTGATGTCTGATTTGCGTCGGGGGGCTCGTTGTTTGACGCTTGGCTGTTTCCTGTTCCTTTGGTCGCGGAAGAAAAAAACTCCCAGGCCTGCTTGAATCCGGCTGCAACGCCGTCACTCGTAAGACCAACGGATACCCCCTCGGCCATGCTTCCGATATCGATGAAATCGCCTGTTCGCCACAATCCCGCTTCCACAGCGCTTGATTCCCAGGTTTTTCGTTCGGAGCTTCCGGGTTTATGATAGCGGACAAACGATTTGATGGTATCGCTCCCGCGCGGCTCGCCGGAAAAAAGCGCCAATGACCCGGAACTGTTCCCCATATTCGAAGTCGTGGCCGAGTGATAAAGATTGGTTTCAGAGTTTTGGCCGCTCGCGCGCAGATTGACCGCAACGTATCCCTTTGCTGGAACAGAAAAGTCTTCCGGAAAATAAAAATACCCGATGCCGTCGGGATACAACTGCCAACCGGAAAGATTCATCGCACCATCCGACGCATTATAGAGCTCAACCCACTCAAGACCCGTGTCGCTGCCAGAGGGATCAAATAGAACCTCATTAATAACCACTTGCGCCAGCGCCGCCGCCGGAAAGGAGACGGCAACGAGAAAAGCAAAAACCAATGAGCATACATGACGCATAGGTCAATCTTACGTAAAAGGCGCTGGGAGCTCAAGGCATGACCGGTGCTGGCTGATATTACGGCGCATTGGGATTACTGCGCGCCGAGTTTTTGCAGTTCTTTGATTACGTCTTCGTTGGCGGGTTCTATTTGGCGGAGCTCGCGAAAATACTTAATCGCGTTTTCTTTATCGCCGGTTTCTTTGTAATAGTAGGCGATGTAGGCGACGAGGTCGCGGCTTTCGGGATTATTGGCCAATCCCTCAAGCAAGATATCATCCGCCGAATCGGCTTTTTCTTTATATGAGTAGCGATAAACTTCGGAGAGTGTTATATAGGAATCGATTAGTTTCGGCTCGTTGGCAATAGCGATGCGAAGATTGGTCTCTGCTTTCAAAAAATCCGGCATATAGCGCCAGTAAAGCTCGCCTAAATTCTTGAAAGAGACTACGTTTTGGGGGCGGATTAAACTTGCGTACTCCCAAGCGTCACGCGCCCCCTCAAAGTCGCCGATAACTTTCTTGTAGAGTCCGAGTTGTAGCCATGGATCGAGAACGTCGGGATTAACGTCAATCGAGCCGGCCGCATCAAGTATGCGTTGGCGAATCTTCTCTTTTTGGTCTTCCGTAAAGAGCTTCACTTCTTCGGGAACCATGCGAATTTCGCGGATGTCCCGTCCCGTATATTTGGGGAGCGGCTTGCCGGTGGCAATACCGATTCGCTCGTCGGATGACAGCCCCAGCAGTAATTTAATTTCGGACGGGAAAATGAGCGCGATTAAAACAACCACTGCCATGACTAGCCCTCCCGCGACAACCGGATTTTTCAACCGATGACGGATTGTGTCTAAAAAATTTTCTTCCATAACCACAGCTTATAACCGCAGGAATTGTAATGCTTTTCTCTACGCCTCGCAACATCAAAACCGCCCCTGTTCTTGGCGCGTGTTCTCTAGAAACCGTTACGGCTCCCGCAAAATCAGCGTTACTGTTCCTGCAACGGGAAGCTCGGGATTGGACGAGGAAACGGCGGTGACGATGAATTTCAGCTCCCCTCCGTAAAACGGCCCAATCAAAAGTTCCACCCAAAAACTCAAAGTCTTTGACTCACCGGGCGATAATGATATACCGGCGTACGGATAGACCAATTGGATATTGTAATTGCCCGGGTCCGCAACCCGGCTGCGAATTGCTACATCGCGGCTAGAAAGCAGAGTATCGTAAGTCGTGGTGCCATTTCGCAAAAGCAGTTTGAAAGTAGCCCCGCGGGAGTTGGGAGCATTCATGGCCTCCTCCATTTTAGCGGTCAGCTGATATAGAACCACCGTCGAAGTGGAGTCGTTGGTGAGGGTAATGTCGCCGAGTTTAACTGACTCCGCGAAACGCTTGGTATCGCCACCCGATAAAATAATCGAATGTGAGACTGTTGGTGGAGACGGTGGCTGGGGTTCCGGTTCCACAGCCGGCGTAGTAGTAGCGGCGGCGGTTGAGGTTGCGGCTGGCGACGGCTCGGCTTTTGCTTCCCGCAATGCCGCGATCTGCCGCTCTAACTCTTTAACTTGCGAGAGCAGGGATTGGATTTGCGGGGTAGCCTGGGATTTTGCTCCGTCCGCTCCGGCCGACAGACCAAGCACATTAATTCGCGCGCGCGTCTTCGGTCCAACATAGCCAAGCGCTGGATTGATTCCCTCACGCTCTTGGAAGCGCCTGACCGCCGCTTTGGTGAGAACGCCAAAATACCCCGAGATTATTCCTTCCGGGTAAAGCGCGCTATCTTTGGCCATAAACTCTTGAAGTTCCTTGACTTCTTCGCCGCGACTGCCAACCGTAAGATCACGCTCAAGCATCCCGGCGGCATTAACCGCCGCAGGCAAGATAAACACCGCTAAAATAATGAAGCTCCGCGCAACAGAGCTCTCGGGTATTTGGCGAAGGAGAATAAAACCAAAAAACTTTTTCATTTTTTAAGTATACCGAATGTGAAGCCAACCAGCAACAAAATTTGTAAACCCCGCAAGAACAGGCGCTTCGCCCCGTTAGAGATATGGCGCAAAAAGATCTTGGCGGTATGAGTGTAAAATGTGAGTGTTTTCTTAAACGGTTTCGGCGTTATATACATCTCTAACAGGGCGAGCGACCGGCCGATGGGAGCATTACACTCCCATCGGCTATTTCTGTTTCTACCGCCGACAGAGTCGGCGGGGGTTCTTGCGGGGTAAACCCAAGCAGGCAACTAAAGCCGGCACTTTTTTCACGTCAGTGAGCTTATTTCGGACTAAATATGAGGATTCTATAGACCCAATGCGTTCAGCTTCGCTCTGGTTTTGGGCCCCACCAAGCCGTAGCCTGGCTCGCCCGGACCTGCGATGCCATATTTCTCCTGGAATCGCTTGACTGCCGCGCTGGTCAAGTTGCCGAAGTAACCGGAGATGATGCCTTCCGGGTACACCTCCTTGTCTTTGGCAAGTATGGTCTGCAGTAGATTTACATCATTGCCGCGCGAGCCGAGACGTAGAGACTTCGCTATAGCGCTTATTACAACACCCGGCGCTGGCTGGCCCTTCTTTATCGCCTCAATCTGCTGGAGCAGTACGGCAATCTTTGACTGCAGTTCCGCGATTTTTGACTGCAAAGAAGCGGCTGATGTTTGTGTTGTGCCGCTCGGGGTTGAAGAAGTGTAGACGCCAACATTGCTGCCTCCACCTCCACCTCCACCCCCACCACCGCCTCCGCCGCCACCACTGCTACAGTTCCCGGATGGAGTCACGGTTACCGTCTGGCTTGCGGATCCCGTGGGCAGTTCCAGAGTAACGGTGGATTCGGACGCGCTACATTGAGTAGTGGTGTTTATGGTATTGCCCAACAGAGTACGAGCGGAAGATTTGAGCACTACGCGATGCCCGCCAGACATCGTAAAAGAAATTGAAGCCGAGTTCACCTCAAAGGAATCGAAGAGAGAATCGCCCGTAAGAGTGTAGGATGATCCGTCGCCGGAGAGTGTAATGGTAACGTCTTCCGCCACATCAACATTGGCCGCAAGGGCAACCGTGGCAGTAACTAAGCTGATACCCAACCCCAAAACTGATGCGGCACCAACCCACCTAGATATTTTTTTCATAGGCATGACAGTTAATTTAAGGATTGGTTAAGCTTAGGAGCAGGTAATCCCACCGGCTGCTTGTGCTTGTCCCGTAACAAACCATTTGGTGCCATTGGAGCGGACCTCAACCCAGTCGCCAATGACATCTGCCGTCTGGACGAACGCGATTGTGGCCTCGTCCGTACACAGCACCAGAGTGCTGTTCACATCAATCGGACCATTAAGGATAGCTGTCGGGGCAACTACGGTCTGATTTGTATCGGCAACTGCGGTACTCACTACAAACCTGTACCAAACGCCGCTGGTACCGGCGATCGCGGGAAGCGTCAAATCCACGCCGGCAGTCCCAATAAAGAATGTCGTGCCGGACTGCGCGGCAGTCAGGGTCGTGTCCGTGGTCGGAGACGAGGTTGCGATACGATTAAGAACAGCGGCTCCGCTCATGTTAATTACGCCGTTGGTAGCGTTAGAAATCGTCTCGCCGTTCAACAGCCGAATATCGGCAACGCCGAAACTAAGAGGAAGATAGCTATCAATCGTAGTAGTGAGAAGGTCCAAGCCGTAATCAAACCCAGAACCCGAGG
>Ga0076058_104_pt1 | contig 37237 bp, 27 predicted proteins | sample RifGroB1_FD_68089 | JGI IMG/M metagenome (GOLD analysis project Ga0076058, IMG submission 68089) | Parcubacteria bacterium GW2011_GWB1_52_7
ATCCCGCAGAACCTCGGCGTGGCGCTCGTCAACATCCCGGGGTCCCTCGTCAACGGCGTGAAAGGCGCCATGGATGAGATCGAGAAGCGGGGCGTGGTCTCGGTCGTTTCGGGATCAGCTTCTTTCGGCACCAATATCGGGGCTACGGCCGTGAGTTCTGGGCTAACTCTCGGTACGCTGGGCCTCATACCCCCTGTCAAGAACGCCTGGTCCAAAGACCCGCCGCCCTTCGTCCTCCCGAAGTAGGGAGAGCGGCTGGCATTCGGCTCCGCCCTCGGCGCGCGCATCGCGCGTCGGGGGTCTTTTTCTCTTCGGCACAATCCGATATCTTTCCGCTTTCATTACCTAATACACATATTATACACTATAGTGTATAATATGTGTATTTAGAATCTTCCCTCCTTACGGGTAACTACTTATCAGGATTTAAAAAATATGCAAAAAAATTCGCCGGTGGGGTTGCCACTGGCGATTACTGCCGTCTCCATTCAGCATCGAGTGGAACCACGTTCGTAATGCAGTTAGATTCGAGCTGCACTGCGACGCGAAACCAGCGCTGGTATGTTTCTTCATACTGCTCCGTGGGACGGCCAGCAGGCACAATCGACACGCTGCGCTCGATGAGAGCGCGGTGCTGGTCCGTTGAATCGGATTCCACCTTGAGAACTTCATAGGCGCTGCCCACGTCGCCGCCCTTGCGAATCTCGGGGTGGTCCACGATGTCTTTTACTACCGCTCTTCCGCGTTTCTCATCCCCATCGCCGAAGACCGCGAAGATAGGTGTGCCATCTGGGATCAGTGATCGAAGGATAGCAAGACTTAACTCGGCCACGCCGCGGATGAATTCCCGAATGACACCAACGGGACTATCGGCACACTTGCGGAAAGTTACGGCGCTTGCCGTTGTGGCTCGCGACACGATCCGCGGCGCGCATCCAGTAAGCGTTAGAATCAGCAACATCGCGGTGAGCATACGGTACCGGACGGCAGACTTCATAGTCTCTCCTTTCTTCGGCTGGGGATAGTTGCTTAAAGGGCTGGCTATTAACTGATAGTATATGACGGCTACATCACAAAATCTAGCCGGCGAAGATGGGGACTTTAGAAAACGTCTTCAAGAGAAAAATCCCTAAGCTGATATTTTTGAAATGTGGACTTCATATGCGTCAGTTGGAGCCAAGTCTTACAGGAGTTATTAAATTGGTTTAATCATATTCCGACCCAGCCCCACCACGTTTCAGACGTTTCTCATATTTAGCCGATATATTGCTAACTGCTGTTTCTAAATCAACATCAAATGCGTTAGCAATGGTAATTACAGAATACAATAAATCCCCGAGTTCGGACTTTATCTCCTCTCTAAATTCCATTTTATCTTTACCGTAATTTGTCATCTTGAGTATTTCCTTTGCAACTTCTCCAAGTTCCGATACGGTATCAAGAACTTTATATTCTGGATCGGAATCAAGATTATGTTCCTTGGAAAATTCCCGTATTTTATTTTGCAGTTCTTGTATTGTCATAGATATACGTAGATACGAATAGTTTACCGTGGATTTGGACCTATGGAGAATCGAACTCCAGCATCCCGGGCTTGCCCCGTTACATTTCCCGGTGGACCATGGGAGAATTGAACTCCCGCCTTCCGGATGCAAACCGGATGCACTGCCACTATGCTAATGGCCCACATCCGGGAAATGTAACGGGGCAAGCTATACTAAAAGCCCCTCTTAAATCGTAGCTTCAGATGGATAAAAAAGCTGCTTTCCTAAAGTGTCCTCCCACTAGGAATCGAACCTAGGTCAATTGCTTAAAAGGCAACTGCTCTGCCATTGAGCTATGGGAGGCGAAACGATTATAAACCAACTTCTCAACGTCTTCAACTATGCACTATCTACGCGACCACGGGAATAGTACATAGCTGGATACCCAAGCTATATGATTAACGACTTGGATAATAAAGTAATCTGTCTAAAAAGTATAAATCGTGGGCTATCTATGCATTTTTGCCGCCCGGATGAAGGCTTGAAATAACGGATGTGGATGCAGAGGCCGTGATTTCAATTCGGGATGCGCTTGCGTACCGAGAAAAAACGGATGACCCTTTAATTCCATAATCTCGATAAGGTTTCGTTCGGGATTCAGGCCAGAAACAATAAAGTTGTTTTTTTCGAGCTCTTCGCGATATTCGTTATTCACTTCGTAGCGGTGGCGGTGGCGCTCGGAGACAATGGGGGCTCTATAGGCGCGCTCGGCCTTAGTTCCTTTTTTAATCTCGCAAGTATAGGCGCCAAGCCGCATCGAACCGCCCATGCGTTTCTCTTGAATTAGCATTACTTGCTCGGGCAAAGTATGAATGACTGGATTTTTTGTTTTAGGATCAATTTCGGTCGTGTGAGCATCTTTTATGCCGCAAACATTGCGCGCGAATTCAATGACTGCCAACTGCAGGCCGTAACAAAGTCCGAGAAACGGTATCTTTTTCCTTCGGCAATATTCAATGGCGCGAATTTTACCCAAAACCCCTCGGCTGCCGAACCCGCCGGGGACGATTATGCCGTCGTATTTTTTAAGCTCTTCTACCGCGCGCGGATTTTTTTCATACGCTTCGGCGTCAAGCCAAGTGATCTCGGGCTTCCGGTTTTCCAACCAGGCGGCATGCTTTACCGCCTCGATTACAGATAAGTAAGAATCCGAGAGCGTAAAGGTTCCGGTTGAAAAGTACTTTCCCACAATGCCGATGCGAATCGGCATTGAGGCGCGGCTCGCCCTTTTTACCATGGCGGCCCACTCTTTCAATTTGCCGCCGTTTTGCTTCTTCCGGATGTTGAATTTTTCAAGAATCCGGTTCCCTAATCCATCCCGTTCAAAATTTATCGGCACGTCATAAATTGTCGTCACGTCCGGCGCGGAAATCACATCACTTGCCGCTACGTTGCAAAAGATTGAAATCTTTTTCTTGCGCGGTTCATCCAAGGCATGAGTGGAACGCGCAAGGATTATATCCGGCTGGATGCCGACGCCGTTCATGAGCCTAACGGCATGCTGGGTCGGCTTGGTTTTCATCTCGCCGATAATCTTCGGCACCGGCAGGTAGGAAACAAGAACAAAAAGTACGGCCCCCGGGCGCTCAAGGTGCAGCATGCGCGCCGCTTCAAGAAAAATCAGGTTCTGGTACTCCCCTACCGTCCCTCCGATCTCTACCATAACGAAGTCCGCTCGCGATTTTTTAGCGGCGGCGTCGAGCCGCCGGATCACCTCTTCCGGGATATGCGGCACCACCTCGACGCATCGCCCGTCGTATTCCAAGTTGCGCTCGCGATTAATGACAGTTTGATATACCGCGCCTGTCGTCATGTAGTTGTCGCGCGGAATGTTGATATCCAGAAATCGTTCATAATTGCCGACATCCTGGTCGCATTCCATTCCGTCATCCGTGACAAAGACCTCGCCGTGCTCGATGGGATTCATCGTACCGGCGTCAACATTAATATATGGATCGATTTTTACGGCAGTAACGCGAAATCCCCGCGAAGCTAAAATTCTGCCGATGGAAGCCGTAGAGACTCCCTTGCCAATCCCCGACATCACGCCGCCAGCCACAAAAATAAATTTAGCCATAACTGCGTAATTTTCAATCTGCAATTTTCAAATGTTGGTAAAATTGTATCATTGAAAATTCGTTGTAAACTGCAAAATTGAAAATTTTATCCGTCTTTCTCTATGTTAACTTTTACCGTACCGATTATGCCATGAGGGAAATCCATCCTAATCTCGTGGAGGCCCAGAGTTTTCAGCGGATGCTCCAGCAAAAGATGATCTTTTGTCACAAGGATGCCCTTATCTTCCAGCGCCTCAATAATCCTTGAGGCGCCAATTGAACCGAAGGCCTCGCCCTTTTCGCCGAGCCGTAGCGTAAAATCCAGCGAAGCGTTCGAAAGTTTTTCAGCAAGCTCGTGAAAATGCATTATTTCAGTCTCGTGCATTTTTGCATTCGCCGATTTTTCACGCTCAATTTGAGCTAGGGCGGCAGATGTTGCTTCCTTGGCCAGGCCGCGGGCAATCAAAAAGTTTCTCCCGTATCCGTCGGCAACGTTTTTGACATCTCCCTTTTTTGCCACTCGCGAAACGTCTGCCATGAAAATTACGCGCATACTTGAGGATTAACGCAGAAGGTCGAACGCTTTTTCAAGCACCGGGTCGGCCGCCTCGGTGGAAGTTGCGGCCTCCACGACAATATCCGGCTCCAGGCCGTTTTCGTTAATGGATTTATCGGATGGGGTAAACCACTTGGCAATCGTAATTTTTAGTGAGGCCCCGCCGCGAAGCTCTTTTAGCTCCTGCACTGATCCTTTCCCGAAGGTCTTCTCTCCGACAAGCTTGATGCCCCGCTGATCACGAAGGGCTCCCGCTAGGATTTCGGAAGCTGAAGCCGAGCCTTGATTTATCAGCACCATGACCGGCGTGGACTCGAGTTCCCGATAACCTCTGCTGCGATATATCTCCTGATTTCCGTCCGACCACTTTTCCGTTACTACGACATCCCCAGCCGGCAGGAACCAGCTCGCGATATCCACCGCGGCGGCCAGAAAACCTCCCGGGTTGTTGCGCAAGTCCAGTATCATCTTAGTAGCGCCGGAGCCGCGGAACTCGCCGACGGCTTTACGGAAATCAGTCGGTGAAGATTCCGAAAAATGCGACAAGCGCAGCACGAAAATTCCGTTTTTTACTTCGGTTTGTATATTGGGAACGACAATCGTATCGCGCGTGATGATAATTTCTTTCGGCTCGCCGTCATTCTCGCGAAAAATTGTGAGCTTGACCTTAGTGCTGCGTTCGCCGCGGATCAGCCTGACCGCCTGTTCGACCGAAAGCTCCGCCGTTACCGTCTCGTCAATCTTCAGAACTTTATCTCCGGCCTTGAGTCCCGCACTTTCTGCCGGCGATCCTTTAAGCGGCGCAATGATCATCAAGACCCCGCCCCGGATCCCGATTTCCGCTCCAATGCCCTCAAAACTGCCCTTAATTTCCTGCTGGAACTCCTTCGTCTCCTGCGGCGGCATGAAGATGGTATAAGGATCGCCGATGGAGCGCACCATCCCCGCGATAGCTCCCTCTACCAGCTTTGATCGGTCAATTTTAGACTTATCCACGTAACCAGTCTCCACTTTTTGCCACACATCCCAAAAAAGGCTGAAATCAATCTCGGCGGGCTTTGTTGTCTCTTTATTCAAAACATTGACAACTTTCTCTACCGCCGGACGATTGACGTAGCCGACACCGATGCCCAAAAAGAAAGAGGCGCCAACCACAGCGAGCGAGGCGCCGATGATGCCAAACTTTTTCCAATCTCCCATCTCCATCGGAACCATTCTCTCAAATTGTCGATGGAGCGTCAAATGGTTAAATGATTCGTACAATACGGCATCACGTACGGCTCATTAAGTTCGAGACTTCGACAGTTTGGTGTGTAACTCCCCAGGCCATATACACATCTTATAAACTATAGTGTATAATATGTGTATCTAATTTTCTCCACTTTGTGTTTTATAAAGACAAAGATGGTTAGGTTTAGATTTTTAAAAGCTGCTGCGAAATTTTCCAGATATCCCCCGCTCCCATGCAAAGCACGATGTCGCCCTTTTTAACTTCACGGCGTAAAAGCCGGAGAGCTGACTGATGATTTGAGGCATAAGTTGTTATCTGCGTGCGGCCGGACAGGCCGGCCGCGAGAGCCTTGGCATTTCGTCCAGGATCATCTTTGCCCTCGCGCCCTTTTACTTTATATGTTTCTACTAAAATTATGCGGTCTGCGTCGTTAAATGAGCCGATAAATTCATTGAATAAGAGCCGCAATCTGTCGGAGTGGTGCGGCTGGAAAACGCAGATAATTCGGCTTTTAGGAAAACAGTCGCGCGCGCCGGCCAGCGTCGCGCGGACCTCAGTCGGATGATGGCCGTAATCATCATAGACGCGGGCGCCGCGGAACGTTCCCTTAAACTCAAACCTGCGCCAGGTGCCGCGAAAATTCGCGAGCGCCTTTAGCCTTACGGCGGCATTGATGCCAAGCAGTTTTCCTAACTTGTTGCAAGCCAGCGCGTTCGACAGATTATGCGCGCCGGGGACCCGCAAAACTGATTTAAGTTTCTTTGAGGCGCCGCCCCGCGAATGATACCAGATCACCTTGGCCGGAGCCGCCAGTTTTAGTGACGTGAGAGCGGCATCATCGCCGTTCGCGGCAATGAATCCCCCAGGCTCTACATGCCGGATAAATTTTTTGAATGCTTTCTTGATATTGGAGAAGCTCTTGTAGTATTCCAGATGCTCGCGGTCAATATTAGTGACAATCGCCGCGTAGGGCCGATACTCCAGAAACGAGTGATGGTATTCGTCTGCCTCAATCACCAGCCATTCCGATTTTCCCCTTCTGAAATTAGTTCCGCCAAATTCTTTAACCCGCGTGCCCACAATCACGGTTGGATCAAACCCAGCCCCTATAAGCATCAAGGAAACCATGGCTGTTGTAGTGGATTTTCCGTGCGCTCCCGCAATTGCGATGGTTTTATACCGCTTGGTAAGCTCACCCAGCGCCTCGGCGTATGAAAGCTGGCGTATGCTGAGCCTCGCGGCGCGCCTCCTCTCGGGGTGATCTTTTGCGACTGCCGCACTATAAATCAAGAGCGATGCCCCTTTTGGCACCCATTTTCCTGTCTGCCCGCCGATATGAACCCTAATGCCGCGCTTTTTGAGCTCATCCGTGACAATCGAGCGCGCCGCATCTGACCCGAAAACCTCCCAGCCTTCGGATTGGTACCACTGCGCCAAAGCCGAAACCCCGATCCCCCCTATGCCGACAAAGTAAGCTATCTCTTCGCGCTTGTGGGAGCCAATAAATTTCATACGTCTTCATGTTATCATAATCGTAATCACTATAATCTGTCATGTTTCTCATTGAAGTTATACCCTTCGCAAGGCTTCCGCGGATGCTGCCGGACACTTTCACCTATTTCAGTTCCGAATTTATCGCGCGGGGAGCGGTTGTTGAAATTGAGGTGCGCCAGCGAAAACTCCTCGGCATGGTACTATCAGCCGCGCCCGTGAAAGACGCCAAACAGCATCTGCGCACCGCCTCATTCATTCTTAAAAAAGTCGGTAAAATTGTTTCGGATATTCCTATTTTGAACAGCCGCGACTGGGCAATGCTCGAATGGATTAGCGGTTATTATCTGACCACGCCGGCGACGGTGCTCCGCATGCTCGTCCCCTCGTTCGCCGTTCGGGGCAATGCCACTACCACTTGGGAAAGACGCGAAGAAGCGAGCGAGCCGCAGCCAGCGAAATTTATGGTCTTCGCCGGCGCTCTGGCTGAAAAGCGCTATCCGCAACTGGTCGCCGAAGCCGTCAGTCGGACGAACCAAGTTCTGATTATCGCGCCCGAAATTTCCCGCGCCGCAGAGCTTCTGGATCAGCTGTCGTTAGCACTGCCTCGCGAAAAACTGCTGGTGGCAACAAGCGCCGAGCCGGCGGCCAGGCTGCGCCAGCATTGGAGGTCAATCCGACGCGGCGCTCCAGCGGCCCTTATCGGCTCAAGACTGCCGTTGTTTTTTCCTTTCGTAAATCTCGGCCTCATAATCATTGATGATGACGGAGCGCCGGCACATAAATCCTGGGACCAGGAACCCAGGTATCATGCTCGCGAAATCGCCTTGAAACTTCATGAGCTTTACGGCGGCGCGCTCTGCCTTTCCGGCAATCCTCCGTCCCTGGCCGCTTACCAAGCGGCTAAAACCGACGAAAAAGCCGCCATAGTCGAGGTCCCGCAAGAAACCCTGACGCCGGTTTCGCTTTTCGTCGAAATGGATAAAGAAATAAAGGAATCGGGCAACTTTGTCACCATTTCGCAGGTGCTGAAAGACAAACTGCGCTCAACTATGATGGACCGCGGACGGGCTTTTCTTTTCGTGAACCGCAAAGGCTTCGCTCCTTTCGTTCTTTGCCAAGATTGTGGATACGTATTTCGTTGCGACCAGTGCTCCGTGCCTCTGGTATATCACGCGCAGGAAAGTTTTATGCATCCGACGCTTTTGTGCCATCACTGCAGCGCTAAAAATCCCGCCCCCGATGTCTGCCGCCAGTGCGGCTCGCACCGCCTAAAGCCTTACGGCATCGGCGTCGAGCGCGTAGCAAAAGAAATAAAGAAGCTCTTTCCGGGCGCGCCGGTCATAACGATCTCTGCCGATGAGGCCAAGCGGCCGGCGGATATCAAAAAACTCTCCGATCGGCTTACCAGTATCGAGTCCTATATCGCCGTTGGCACCGAGATGGCGCTTTCGGGCGCTCGCTTGCCGCCTGTCGAACTCGCCGCTATCATTAGCGTGGATACGGCCTTGGCCCTGCCGGATTATGCCCAGAACGAGCGGCTTTTTCGAATACTTTCGCTAATCCGCGCCATCGCCCTGAAGCATTTTATTTTTCAGAGCTATGCGAAAGAGCCCGAGATTCTGCGCGATCTTTTCCACGGGTCCTTTGAGCACTTCGCCGAGAAGGAATTAAAAGAGCGTCGCAAATTCTCCTACCCTCCGTTCGGTGAGCTGGTGAAGCTCACAATCCAAAGCCCCGCACGGGAAGCGGCGTTAAAGAGCGCCAAGGAACTTCACCGCAGCGTAACTTTTATGGCAACGCGGCTTGCGGCAGACAGCGTGGAAATTTCACCGCCCTATCCGGCGTATGTCGAGAAAAAGAAGGGACAGTTTATATTTCACATCCTGGTTAAAATTCTTAAGCCGGAAAAATCCATGGAGATCAAAGAATTACTGAACCAATACGTGCCTGGGGATATCCGCATTGACGTGGGGCCGATGACGCTCTTATGACAATAGTGTTGATCAAGAATTAAGGAGAATTTCTTATTCTAATGTTCTTAAGAACATTAGAATAAGAAACCAGTTAATTATTATTCGATTACTATTCATGGAACGCATAATTCGCACGGAACCCGATCTCATTTTAAGAAAACGCGCCCGGGAAGTTGAACCGGCCGCCATCTCCTCACCGGAAATCCGGCGCGCCATTCGGGATTTAAAAGACACTCTCAAAAAAAGTGATGACGGCATCGGCATTGCCGCACCTCAGATCGGCATCCTGCGGCGCATTTTTATCATTTCGGAAGAGGCGAAATATGTCGAGTCGGAACCGCGTGAATCGCGCGGAAAGAAAAGGTGGAATTCCTACGTCTATATCAATCCGGTGGCCCTAAAGCATTCAAAAAATCGCGTTGATGGCGTCGAGGGCTGTCTGTCGGTCCCGGGGAAATTCGGCATTGTGGCGCGTTCGGAAAAAATTACCGTAAAAGCCCTGGATGAGCGCGGGAACCAGTTCACCTTGGGCGCTTCAAAATTTCTGGCCCGCGTGATACAGCATGAACTTGATCATCTTGATGGCGTCCTCTTCATTGATAAGGTGAAACGATTTATTGACGTGACTAAAAACACTAAAAAAGACGAAGAAAGACTATAGACCACTTATGAAAGAACGCCGCGCCCAAAGCCCTAAGCATCACCGCATCGTTTTTTTCGGCACGCCGGAGTTTGCGCTCCCCGCGCTTCAACGTCTTGCAAAAAGCGGCGCCTTTGATATTTTTGTCGTTACGGCGCCAGCGAAACCCGTGGGCAAGGCGCAAGGCATCGCTCCATCGCCGGTAAAAATACTTGCCGGCAAGCTGGGCCTTACGATCTTCGAGCCGGAGCGCCTCCGCGATCCGGAATTTTTCAAAAAAATCTCTTCATTAAAACCGGATATATTTGCGGTCGCCGCCTACGGCAAGATCATCCCGCAAGAGCTCTTGGACATTGTTCCTTATGGGTCTCTAAACATTCATCCCTCACTTCTTCCAAAGTATCGCGGGCCATCCCCTATTGAGGCGGCAATTCTGGCCGGTGAAAAAGAAACCGGAGTTTCTATCATGCAGATGGATAGAGACATTGATCACGGCCCGGTGTTGGCTAAAGAGGTCGTCGCCATAGGAGAAAAGGAGACGGCGCCGGAACTCTCAAAGCGGCTCGCCAAGATCGGCGCGACGCTTCTCTTAACTACGCTGCCAAGGTGGATCGCGGGGGAGGTGAGTCCAGTGCCCCAAGATCATGAGCGTGCGACTTATACAAAAATGCTGGAGCGCGAGGATGGGAGACTATATTGGGATAACCCGGCCGATCTCTTGGTCTGCCAGATACGGGCTTACGCCGGCTGGCCGGAATCACACTTCATTTGGAAGCGCAATGACGAGGTTCTGCGCGTGAAAGTCGAAGCCGCGCGCGTTATTGCCGGCGGCGAGCGACCCTATGGAACCGTGTGGCAAGCGGTCGAGGCGCCGATTGCGATTGAAACCCTCGACGGCGCCCTAGCCGTGGATAAATTGCGCCTCCAGGGCAAGGCCTCGCGAACCGCAGCGGAGTTTATAAACGGTTATCCTGATATTATAGGAGCAAGACTGCTCTAAGAATCTATGGTGGATAAAATTCTGCTAGTTATCGGACTTCTAGTAGCCGCCGCGATTATTATCACCGGCGGGTTTGGGCTTTTACAAGGCGATTTTATCGGTTTTGATTTATTCGGTCCGCGCGCCTGCAGTCCTGGGGGATGGTTTTCCGGTTATAGCGCCGAGCCGCCCCCAACTGACGGCCAGATTATTTCAAGCGGGGCATCACCAACAGGCCCCGCGGCCCAACCAGGATATTCGCCGTACGAGAAACGGGTCCGCATCCAAACGGTAGTTCGTCCCTCTTCCTCAAGTCTGAAGCCGGAGGAAGAGTACGCATTTCTGCGAAACGCCGATGACTCATCTAAACCGCCGATTGTAATCAGCGGCTGGACATTGGAGAATTCGCAGGGTAAGCGTTATGCTATCGCCGGAGCGCAAAAACTAGCCCTGATGGATGTCAATGAAACGTCCGTATTTTTGCCGCCGGGTGCAGAGGCCTACGTTCACACCGGGCCAAGTCCGATAAATGTAAGCTTTCGCGAAAATGCCTGCACTGGGTATCTTAATGAAAATAACAAGTTCATGCCGCGCCTTGCCGAGCGCTGTCCTCGACCTGATGTCTCGAAGTTCATCCGATTTACCGATCGCTGCCTTGATTTCATGGAGCGGTCAATTTATACCTGCCGTGTTCCTAAGATTGATGAGACAGCGGCGGGCATCGAATACGAGTGCGGTGAATTCATTGACAAGCATTTCAAATACAGCGGGTGCGTTGATGATTTCCGCGCCGCTTCCGATTTTTACAAAAACACCTGGCAGTTATATTTGGGGCGGCCGGAAAAGCTTTGGCGGAGTCTGCACGACTTAATCATTCTGCGCGACAGCCAGGGGCTTATAGTGGACACGTACCAATACTGAATCTGCAATTCGATTCTTCCACACCAATACACATATTACACACGATAGTGTATGATATGTGTATTTGATTTGACTGTTACTTTTCCTATGCAAAAAGCCGGGCGCCGAGATTTTTTAGATCTCGACATCCGGCTTGGAGGACTGGCGCGGCAGAGAGGGGCCCTCGATAAATGGCTCGATCCATTTGCGGCAAGCTGTCAACGGCTTGCTGCAAATTCGCGCCACAGTTTCACTGAAGGCAGTCTGCATCAGCGCCTTCAAGCTGTCGAAAAGAGCCTCATTTACGTCACCCGTCCCCACGCGATCTTGGTATTTCACGATTTCAGCGTAGAGAGGGTGAAGCTCACGCAGCACCACGCGTGCGCGAGTTGCCTCTCTTGGGTCTAGCTTGAAAAGAACCGCTAGGACCTCGCGGTACATCTCCGCATCCTCAAGAACACCGCGGAAAAACTTAAACATCGGAAGGAACGATGGGTCTTGCTCTATGCGCTGGATACCCTGCTGGCGTTCCACGCCCGCCTCATAGACAGCCTCGAGGCGATCACTTTCACTCTTCAGTGCGTGCGACTTCTGTCGCAGTGAGGCGCCGAAAGAGACACTTAGCATCGCAATCAGGCCAAGGAGAAGGATAACCGAAACCCAGACGATGATGCGCTTGTGGCGCGGCCCTCCGCGCCTCGAGCGTGTCCGCCTGCGGCGGTTGATGATATCAATCACTGCCCCGTTGGACCGCAAATGGTATGTTCCCAAGGCGTTCTCCTCTCCTGATTCGAGTTGGGTTAAGATATGGTCTGTCCTAAGAGTTAAACTATACTTTTTTAAGGTTTAGTCAACCTACCATAAAGTTCGGCAACCTTGTGATGCCTGCAGTTCACTGCGTGGTTCTTTTATAAAAGAAATCCATAAAATTGAAATGTCCACAGAGAATGTTCCCTCTGTGGACATCAGTCATGACCCACTCCCGGCCATCCGAGGGCGGGCCTTAACTCGCTTGCGATCTCACTGCGTTACAGCGGCTACCGTCGCAGTTCGCTCCTTCACTACCACGCCAGATCGCCGAAGGAGGCTCTTCACCGAACACTTCTCGGTAAAGCTTCAGGGTCTGATTCCAGTGTTCTTTGTGGTTACGCACGCCAGTGCTCACCGGGCGATGGTGAAGGAAGTAGCCGAAGTAGACCTCGCAATCTCTCAAATACCGCTTGGTATTCAGCACGTGCTGATGCCACACCTCGTCCAGCAACTGTGAGGGCACGATCGGAGTCTTGGAGCAGACCTTGCACAGAGCCAAGAAGCGCTGATACTCCTTCTTCGCTTCTCGGCACCGCTCGGCCGTCCATGTCCGCGAATCTCTCTGGCGGAGCTGTTCGAAGACGGAACCGAGATTCATCTTCAGCGGGGGAACCACCCTGAGAGTTACAATCTGATCCAGCATTTGCAATACCCTTATTCTTTGGCCTCATGTTAAATCTCACTTAGAGTAGGGCCGATACCCTAAGAGACAGTTACGCGGCTTAAGCCACATACGAGAGCTGGAGGAACCTCCTTTCTTTTAAGATATCTAGTTTATGGCGATGGGAAGTTGCTATAGTTACTATCGGTGAACGCCGTCATGCCATTGGACGTGACGAACTTCTAATGAAATCATCTATCGGCAGGACGGTTCGAATTTTACCAAAAATTGGAGTTCCGGCCGCTCGTGATCGTGGAAAGAGAGTTCGGTGAATCCGGTAAAGCGCGGGTCAAAAAGAAATCGTTCTTTGGGCGCAATGGGCGGATATTCTGGGCCGGGATCTTTAGGTAACTTGTGCGGACTCAAACCAAGAAGGAGAGTCCGGCCGCTTTGATTATAAAGCACTATAGCACAACCGAGCCCGCGGTCAATCGCGATGCCGATCTCTTTCGGGGCAAATCCGCTCTCCGTGTACTCCACCCCGTTTTCACTTGCGGCATCAACCGCGTTATCGTCAATGACGCGAACGCTACCGTCATTGCTGGCATCCCTTTTTTCTTCAACAGCGTTTGATCCATACCAGCGCAGTCCAAGATGCGTTCCAAGTGCGAGCGCTAGAATAAATCCCGCTATGATAATTGTTGTCTTTTTTGAAAACATGGTTTGAGAATCAACAGTCAACGAATAACCGCGCCCAGTTGAATATCCTTATCCGGTGCCAGAAGTGAAATCGTCTCGCCGTCCGAGGCCGCCAGTATCATCCCCCGGCTTTCAAGCCCCATCAATATCCGCGGTTCCAAATTGACAAGCACAACAATAGTCTTGCCGATTAAGTTTTCCGGCTCGTATTGGTTTCCGATGCCGGCGATGATCTGGCGCTCCCCTATCTCGGGGCCAGCATCTACTCGGAGCCGCAAAAGTTTGTCCGACCCCGCGACGCGCTCCGCCGTCAGAACCTTCGCGGTTTTTATTTCCAGCTTCTTAAAATCATCAATTGAAATCATGCCAATGCATTATAGACAAATCATTCAGAAATTTAAATGCCTCGCCCGCTGACTTCAGCGGACGAGGCGCCTCCCCCTCCTCGTTGTTAAGGTGAGTTGGTCCGTGGGCAAGTTCTTTTCCCGCGTCTTTTTGCCAATTACTGTGGCCTTCGGCAGTCTTCCATCCCAGACGGTATTATTGCGCCGCCGAGTTAGGTTAATCGGAAGATCATACCATGGAATACCGCCCAGCGTCGCCTCCCTCCCAGGATAGACGACGTGCTCGCCCGCGTTAACATTTTGGCCCCAATCGTAGTATGGACCAGCCGGAATCGCTAGGCCGCAATACCGTTCAAAAGGGCAATACCGGCAGAGGTCGCGGTAATTCTTCGGCCAGGCTGAGACCCGGTTAAGCTTTGCACTATTCACGAGCTTCGCGGTGACGTTGTGCCACTTTCTGGCTTCGGGATCGAACCGCCTGACCGATTCCGACTTATTGCCGTAGTAAGAGGCGCAAAGGACTCGGGAAAGATTCCAGAGACCGTTACCGACATCAAACGGCGAGAGGTTCTCACGAATGAGAAAGTCACACGACCAGCCGATGACCTGATTAATCAGGGTCTCATGAACATGCACGGCCGGATACTGCCTAAGAGCGCGCGGGCGCAGCCGCGCCTCGATCTTTGGGTTTCCCCGGCCGAGGGGTTTCCAGTTGACCTGAAGAACACCAAGCTGAATCAGAGCCCGCAGAACATGAAAGTCAACGACAAGCGGAATTCTGAAGTAAGACACTAGCTCGAACTCGATGAGCCAGAATATGAGAAGTGAAAAGATCTTCCTTCGCATCCCGTAGAACCCTCGGGGATTTTGCTTGGGGGGTTTTTGCGAGCCGCGATCAATGAGCAGAAAGTACTCCTCGAATGTTCTCGGCTCGGTGAAAACGTTGCGCACATCGCCTCCCCAGTGAGCATCAAGAGCGGCGGCATTCAGTCTCCAATGACGGGCGAACTCCCGCAATTTGAAGGAGAGCGACCCGCCGCCGGTTGCGCCACTTATCTTCGGGTAGAACTCGGCCGCAACGCCCAGAATCGCTCTGCGTATTTCTCTGGGCGAGAGAGCGGCGGCCTGTGGCGGATTGAAAAGATCCGGGCGCCGATCCCAAACGGCCCTGGTCAGCCGAATGGAATCATCGCTGTTCAGCCCGCCGCGCTGTGAAATCGAGAGGAAGAAGAACCAGTTTGCCAGTTCTAGGCCGCCGAGCTCCTTGAGCTCGGCTGGGGTGTAGAGATGCTGGGGCTGGATCCGTCGGACGCCGGAAAAGAAGCCTACTCCCATCCGGTAACGATCGCCTACCTCCCGAAAAACGGTGCGTGCCCGCTCCTCGTCGAAAGAGACGGTCTTCGTGTAGTGCATCCCCAAGAGAAGCTGTGAAGGGCGCGGCATGGCCGCACCCGTGGTCTTCCGGGTCGCGGCCATGCCATGCCTCCTTTCAGTTTTCAGGAATATCCCACTTACTGAAATCCGGTTCCGAGAATCGTTCGCCGGGTATGTTGCGCGTTTTGAGACGATCCATCTCTGCCGCAGCGCGTAATGACCAGTCCGATTGCCGGATGGTCGCCACCAGCGCGTAGCCGTCAGGGAGTTTGCGGATGAAGCGGATTGGCAATCCGTCACGGCGCCCAAGCACATCCCAGCGCGTTGCTTCTCGCGGGAGTATCGTGAATTCGAGAATCGGCTCGCTGGGATAACGCAGAAGATCAACGGCTTGCTGGAAACCGCGCGGACTCAAGAGCTCAACTTCGGTGAAAAACTCCAGGAATTCAATCGCGCGACGCAATTGACGCGCGATCGCGCCCATAATATGCGGGCGCGTCAGCGGCATCCAGTCATTGCGCCTGAACCGTTCTTCCAGCGACCAATACTTGGAGTAGTGGCCGCGATACTTGCGTCCGCGCGGAAGCGAGTTGATGTACCCTGCGATACGGCGAATCCCGTAGTAGAGAGCCGGGTTTATTGACTCAAGCTCATCGAAGAGTCGTAAAAGCGCCAAGTCGCGTTCCGCAACCGAAAATCCTACCCCGCGCGGGAATTTGTCGTACCACTGGGTTTCAACCGAACAAGTCGCGTTCCGCAACCGAAAATCCTACCCCGCGCGGGAATTTGTCGTACCACTGGGTTTCAACCGAACTTTTCCAGCCGCGCACAAGACTCCCGGAACGCTTTTCCATCCCCGCTCGATTTCGAATGAGATCATCGAAGACCGAGCAGATTTCTGGAACGATGCGAGAGACTTGTTTCTCAGACATGGTGCGCGCGGGACATCTCGGAGAAAGATTGAAGCCGCCGTTATGAAGAGAGCGGTAGGGATGCTGCCGGACAACTCCGATTTCGGCTAGGCACTCCTCGACGCCGTCCAAGTTCTCTTCAATGAATACGAGAAGCTTTGATGGAGCAGCTTCGCCGGCTGGATGCCGACGGGGGTCAATAAGCAGCACCCCGTTGGGATCGAAAGTGAATATGGCGACTGAATGCTCCTTTAACTTTGCTAGTGTCTTCGGATGCATGCTTACACCCCCTTTTCTGTGTTCAAATTGTCAGTGAACCGTGACCCCTTGATAGCACGCCGGATATGCCATTGGCAATGCGCCGCCGGGACGCGCCAGCAGTTGCAGAAGCTGGCTCCTTTTGGTAGAATCTCCGAGTATTAGGAACTATGGAATCAGAAGCCAAACGCTACGAAATCAGCTATCTTGTCTCACCGAACGTCGCCGAGGACGATGTTGTTCGCGTCGCCGGAATTGTGACGCGCTTAATAGAAGAGGCCAAGGGGGTTGTCGGTCACATTAACGAGCCTAAAAAGCGCCGCTTGTTTTATCCCATCAGAAGAGAGCGTTTTGCCTATTTCGGCTATACGACGTTTCGCGTTGACCCGGCGGCGGCCTCCGAGATCAGCAAAAAGCTTAAATTCGAAAAAGAGATTCTTCGCCATCTCATCGTCGAAGAAGTCATCATTCCCCCGAGGCAGTTTGCCTTCCGCGCCTCGTGGCAGCCGAGCGAAGTTGCCGCGGGAGTAAAACGTGAAGCTCCGCGTCGCGAAGCAACTCCGGCGCTTTCTCTCGAAGAACGCGCCAAGGCCATCGAGAGCATCGACAAGAAGCTCGATGAAATTTTGGGCGTCCCTGCCGAAACTTAATAACTACTTTTAATTTTCACCATGAATCTCAACAAGGTAATGATTCTCGGCAACCTGACCCGCGACCCGGAACTGCGGCAAACCCCCTCGGGGCAATCCGTCTGCACCTTTGATGTCGCCACCAATCGCGTTTGGCTTTCGCCTTCCGGAGAAAAAAACCAGAAGGCCGAGTTCCACCGTATAGTCGCCTGGGGCAAATTGGCAGACATCTGCGGCCAATATCTCGCCAAGGGACGGCTGGTTTTTGTGGAGGGCAGGATTGAAACCCGGAGTTGGCAGGACAAGGAAACGGGAGCCAAGCGCTATCGCACCGAGATTGTGGCTGACAATATGCAAATGGGTCCGCGCCCCGCCGAGGTAGAACCCCCCACGATTGAGTACCCGGCCGATGCCGGCGAGATCGAGGTTAAAGACATACCATTCTAGTTGTAAGTATCTATTATGCCGGTTATTAAACGACAAACAGCCAGTCGAGAAAAAAAGCAATGCTTTTTCTGCACCGCCAACATCAAAGTCATTGATTATAAGGATTCCGATCTCCTGCGAAAGTCGCAAAATCCCCAGGGAAAGATTCAGAACCGCAGACGGTCGGGCGCCTGCGCTTACCACCAGCGCATGCTTGCTGAAGCTGTCAAGCGAGCAAGATTTTTAGCGCTTGTCCCGTTCACGACGCGCTAGCAAAACACCCTCGACTTTCGACATTATTACTTTTACTTGGCAGCCTCACCGTTGCTACACTTGCTATTATAATACGCTATAGCGTATTATAATAGCAAGGAAGATTTATACTGAAGATTTACGCTAAGGCTCATTCTTGGGCAAGCGCAGATCCAAAAGCACCGCATCTGACGCGGGATTTTTGAATTTATTGCATAGTTTAATCTCCTGCGACCACCGGCGCTTGCTCTTTCAGAGCCTTTTTCACCTGTGATTCGATCTCGTTTCGTATTTTTATATTCTCGCGCAAGAATTGGCGTGCTGCGTCGAACCCTTGCCCGAGCTTAACAGCGCCGGAAGAAAATGAAGCCCCGGATTTTTTTATGAATCCGTACTTAAGGCCCAAATTCAGAATTTCGCCGTCGCGCGCGATACCTTCATTGTAGAAAATATCGAACTCGGCGGTGCGGAAGGGCGGCGCCACTTTATTTTTGACCACTTTAGCTTTCACGCGGTTCCCGATAATTTCATCGCCCTTCTTGATTTGCGCCGCGCGGCGCACCTCGATTCTCACGGATGCATAAAATTTTAGCGCCTTGCCCCCCGGGGTGGTTTCGGGATTGCCGAACATAATGCCAATCTGCATGCGCACTTGGTTGATGAAAATGACGGTGGTGTTGCTCCGCGCCACAATGGCGGTGAGTTTTCGCAAAGCGTGAGACATTAGCCGCGCCTGCAGTCCCATGTGTTGCTGACCCATCTCGCCCTCAATCTCGGCTCTTGGCGTCAAGGCCGCTACCGAGTCGATTACCACCAGATCCACCGCCCCCGACCGAACCAAGGACTCGACAATGTCGAGCGCCTGCTCGCCGGTATCGGGTTGGGAGATCAGGAGGTCGCCGATCTTAACTCCAAGCCGCTTGGCGTATTCCGGGTCAAGCGCGTGTTCGGCATCAACAAACGCTGCGGTTCCATTCTTTTTCTGAATTTCAGCCACAACGTGGAGTGCCAAAGTAGTTTTGCCAGATGACTCCGGACCGTAAAGCTCGATAATACGGCCCCTGGGCACCCCCCCGACGCCGAGCGCCGCATCAAGCGCCAGAGACCCCGTTGGTATAGCGTCAACATCAACCCTTTTGGCATCCCCCAATTTCATGATGGACCCTTCGCCGAATTTGTCCTGAATCTCGCGCACCGCGTGATCAAGAGCTTTTGATTTTTCCTGTTTACCATCGGATGTATGCCTTGGCATAAAAAATGTTACGGAGTATAGACTACAAACGACTCGCGGCGCAGAATCTTGCCGCGATCGTTAACGGCCTCAACAAGTATTCTATTGACTCCGCGTACAAGATACAAGCGCTCATTAAATGACCCGCCCTCAACGTTGACCGGACGGTTATTGACAGATAGTCGTACCTCCCCCCTTACCAAACCGCGGATGTCAGTAAACGGCTCACGCACCAGAAGATTCCGTTCCCCCGGCGATTCCAGCAGAATCTCCGGCTGGCGGATTAAAAAGAGCATTTGGTAAAGCATATATCCTCCGATTGCGGCGGCCGCAATCGCAACGCCGGCAAAAAAACTGTGCCGCTTGTAAAGCCATGCCAAAGTCGTCCTAAGTCGGCGGGACTTGGCGAATTTGCGCTCACTCCCCCAAGCATATATTTCCCATTCGCGCGCCAATGCGGCTTTAAAAGATTCATCCGTAATTCCAAGAAAAGCGGCGTACTGCTCCCCATAGCGAACAGCGTACAAACGCGAGCCTATCTGCCGATAGTCTCCCGTCTCAAGCGCGGCAAGAATCGCCAGAGGAATGCCAGTCGAGGCCGCGATGAACTCAAGCGTGTATTGGCGCTTTACCCTCGCATTTTGCAGTTGGTCTCCCGCCGAATTTTGCATTCCACTGTAATGCCTAGAACTCATTCCAGAACCCATTCCAAGCCGCGTTCTTGAGCGATTTTCTTTCATTCGCGAGGCGCGACGAGGAAGTAGTAGTTATACTACCACGACGAGGAGCAACGAAGCGAGAGAAGAAAATCGCCAGAACCCGAAGGGATACGGCCAATTTCGGGCGGATACCGCGTCGCTCCTTCTTGACGTACCGCAGCGGGTACGCCTGCGTCGTCGCTCCTTGTCCCGCCCGAAATTGACTCGTATCGCGGCTGGAAGAGGTTTTGAAATGAGTTCTAAGCAACTTCGTCTTCAATCCTTTCGTCCGGATTCTGCTGCGCGCTCTGCCTCTCCACAAGAATTTCTCTTGGCTTGGCACCAGAACCCGGGCCGATAATGCCGTTCTCTTCGAGAATGTCTAGAAGCCGCGCAGCGCGGGCATATCCCACCTTCAGCCGCCGCTGGAGAAGCGAGGCGGAGGCCTTACCGGACTCGATTACCACCCGCATGGCCGCGTCATATAGCGGATCATCCTCGTCCAGCGCATCGCCGCCAAAGAGCCCCTGTTTTCCCAAATCGTGCTTCGGCTCGGTGATCGCCTCATCATAAATCGGCGCCTCTTCTTCGCGCCTTAAGAACTCCACCACCCTGCGAACCTCGCCTTCAGAAACAAAGGCGCCCTGAATGCGCCGGGGTTTCGCCGTATCGCCCGCCAGGAAAAGCATATCACCGTTCCCCAGAAGCTTCTCCGCACCCGCCATATCTAAGATCGTCCGCGAATCGATCTGAGAGCCAGTCTGGAAAGCTATGCGCGAGGTGATGTTGGCTTTAATAAGCCCGGTAATAACTTCAACCGAGGGACGTTGAGTCGTCAAAATAAGGTGAATGCCGACGGCTCGCGCCATCTGAGCGAGTCTCACAACCGACCCCTCAACCTCGCGCGGAAACGACACCATGAGATCCGCCAGCTCGTCGATAATAACGACGAGATACGGCAGAGGCTCTTCTTCGCTTTCTTTGCCAGCGCCGATCTTTACATTGTAGCTCATAAGATCCCGCGCCCCGGCTGCTGCCAGCAATTCATAGCGCCGTTCCATCTCGCGCACCCCCCAACGCAGCGCTTGAATGGTCTTTTTGGGATCAGTAATTACCGGCGTCAGAAGATGCGGGATGCCGTTATAAGTTGAAAGTTCCACCCGCTTTGGATCAACCATGATAAAACGAAGCACCTCGGGCGGGTTGCGGTAAAGGTATGATGTAATGATGCCGTGCATGCATACGGATTTTCCTGAACCGGTTGAGCCCGCAATAAGAAGATGGGGCATCCTGGCGAGATCCGCAGTTATAGCCGAGCCGGTCACGTCGCGCCCTAAAGTGAATAAAAGCGGCGCGCCGGATTCTTGATATTGGCGTTCCTGCAAAAGACTGCGAAGCCCCACAAGCGCAATTGACCGGTTCGGCACCTCTATCCCCACAAGCGACTTCCCTGGGATCGGCGCCTCCACCCGAATAGGATGAGCGGCCAAAGCAAGCGCCAGATCGTTCTGTAATGAGAGAATGCGCGAGAGCTTAACCCCCTCCGCGGGCTTCAGGGTGTATTGCGTAATCGTGGGACCCACGGAAACCTCCGACATCTCAACATCAATTCCGAAGTTCTCGAGTGTGCGCTGGATGATGTTGGCGTTCGCCTTGATATCGCCGGAAGACGGCGTACCTTTATCGTTATTCAGAAGTTCCAGCGGCGGGCGCTTGTAGGCGTATTTAGGCGGGCGCTTCATGATGGGAAAGTCATCCTCGGGCCGCGTTGCGGCTCCCGGCGCCAAAGCCGCGCCGGGCTTGGGCAGAACCGTTTGCTTGCTGGTCTCCGCAATTTGCTTCAATGTATCGGCGATATTAACCACTACCGTTTCTTCTTTTTCTGCAATCTCTTCATCTTCATCCATGTCATCCTTATCCCTTATGGCAAACAGCGGAATGTTAAAAATGACAAGAACAGACGCAAGATCAACCGCAATAAGAATTATGATACTCGCCCAAAAATCAAATATGGCGGCAAGGGGGTAGCTTACGCCAAAACCTATGTAGCCGCCGGCCCTGCCTCCCCAAATGAGTTCCACGACGCCGAGCGAAACGATTAGAAAAAGCGACGAACCGATCAGCGTCGAAACATACAACCGCTCGCGAAGAGATAGAAGAAACGAGAGACCGCCGAGAACGAAGGCGGCTGTTGCGAGAAAGTAGCCTCTCCCCAGCATTAAACTCAAGCCGCCGTAAAGGTACCTGCCGAGCGTCCCGGCTTGGCCGAGATAGGCAAGAACCGTTATGGTAGCGCCCACAAAAAAAGCTAGCGCCAGTAGGCTCTTTTTAGTCTCCGGCGAGAGATCATCATGCCAGCGCTTTGACGATTTTGGTTTTTCGCGATTTCGTTCCTGCTCGCGCCTGCTTTTTTTCTTCGGCATACCGGGTAGTAGAAATCCAATTCGAGGTCAATTGATCTTTTATATTTTACCACCACCCCGCCCAATTCAAAAGAGCGCACGCCCCCCGCCGATCTTGCCGTGACCGCGTTGATACGAGAGCGAAACTTTTTAATCGGATTACGCGAATCTCTGCGACAGTGGTTCCTTTGCCGGCGAGAGAGCGGCGCCGGCGCCTCTTTTGCGGTGCCGATATCCGGTACCCGCCGGAATCAGCCGGCCGATGATGACGTTTTCTTTCAGACCCCGCAGGGTGTCTCGTTTGCCTTCAACCGCGGCGTTTATCAGCACTCTCGTGGTTTCTTGGAAGGAGGCGGCCGAAAGCAGGCTCTCGGTGGTGAGAGCCACTTTTGTGATTCCCAAGAGCAGTTGGACGGCGGAGGCTGGAATCTTTTTTGATTTTTCCGCCAAATAATTCTCTTCGCGGAAACGCGACTTCTCGACAATTTCACCGGTGGTAAAACTCGTACTGCCCGCATCTTTTATGCGGACTCTGGAAAACATCTGCCGCACGATTACTTCAATGTGCTTATCATGAATCGGCGCTCCTTGCAGCGAATAAATCTTTTGAATCTCCTTTAAAATGTAGTTTTGCGTTACTGCCGCGCCCGCGTACTTGAAGAGCTCCTTCAAATCGGCGTGCCCCTCCGTTAGGATGTCTCCGCGCTTGATGACACTCCCCTTTTCTATAAAAAGGCTCACGTTTGACGGTACGCGGAATTCTTTAGTATCCTGCAGCACATCTTTGCCTTTCTTTCTGGATTTCTTCTTGCCCAAATCATCGTCGGGCACGATGCCTATGCGAATAACGCGTTCGCGGTTTGCCTCACTGATTTCTTCGACAACACCGGAAACGTCCGTAACAATCGCCCGTCCGTGCGGCGGGCGCGCCTCAAAAACTTCATCCACCCGCGGAAGCCCCAGCGTAATGTCCCCGGCCCCCACCACGCCGCCGACGTGGAATGTCCGCATGGTGAGCTGCGTTCCCGGTTCGCCAATCGCTTGTGCCGCCACAATGCCAACCGCCTCGCCGATATTAACCAAGGCATTTCTTCCAAGATCATACCCGTAGCACTTTTGGCAAATGCCGCGAAGGCTCCGGCAGGTAATCGGCGAACGGACGACCACTTCGGCAACTTCGGCAGCATCAATCGCGCGGGCTAGATCTTCATCAATAAGCGTCCCTGCCCGTGCCAGAACCTTGCCATTTTTGGTTTTTAGATCTTCCGCCAACGAGCGCGAAAAAATGCGAAGCGCCAGAGGTCTGTTGATTTCCTCCGAATCGGCGCGAAACAGACTTACGCCCTTTTTGGTCTTGCAGTCCTCATCGGCAATCACAAGATCCTGCGAGACATCAACCAGGCGGCGCGTAAGGTATCCGGCGTGCGCCGTGCGAAGAGCCGTATCGGCCGTGCCTTTGCGCGCGCCGTGCGTCGCAATGAAGTACTCCAATACGTTCAAGCCTTCTTTATACGAAGAGATAACGGGAAGTTCGATAATGCGGCCCGAAGGGTTTCGCACAAGACCTTTCATCCCTGCCATGGAAAAGAAATTTTCAATAGTGCCGCGGGCTTTGGAAGTCATCATCATAGCGGGCCCGCTTTTCTTATCCAGCGCCTTGGGCACCGCGGCCTTCATCTCGTCCATTGTGCCGCGCCAGACTTCAACCACGCGCTCGTAGCGCTCGCGGTCGGTCAGCAGTCCTGCTTGGTATTGCCTGTCGATCTCCGCCACCTCGGTTTCAGCTTTTGCGATTAGCTCTTTCTTTTCTTCCGGCACACGCAAGTCATCCATGCCCCAAGAGATCCCGGACTTGGTGGCAAACTCAAAGCCGAACTGCTTGAGCCGGTCAAGAATTTCCGGCGATTCGAGAACGCCGTACTGCTTGATGATCACAGAGACCAGCTCCTCTAAAGTCTTCATCACCAGTTCACGGTTGATAAAGACATGCCCCGCGGGCAATACGCGATTGAAAAGAATGCGCCCGACGGTGGTTTCGATAAGTTCCTGTGTTTTAGGATGTTCTTTTTTAGAAAATCCCGTGCCATAGATTTTTTCAACCGGCATCAATACTTTAATTAAAGCCCCCAGCGCCACCGCGCCAAAATCATACGCCAATACCGCCTCCTCTTCAGAGGAAAACAGTTTGCCTGCGCCGAGAGCGTCGTTTTCAACTAGTGTCGCGAAAAAACAGCCCAGCACCATGTCTTTGTCATGATGGACGATCGGCGTACCGGTGGCCGGTTTTAGAAGATTCCTTGAAGATAGCATGATTTCACGCGCCTCGGTTTGCGCCTCATCGGAAAGCGGCACGTGCACCGCCATTTGGTCCCCGTCGAAATCCGCGTTAAACGCGCGGCAAACCAGGGGATGTATTTGGATGGCATCACCCTCTATCAGCACCGGCTGAAAAGCCTGAATACCCAGGCGATGCAGGGTTGGGGCGCGGTTAAGTAAAACGTGCTTGCCCTGAATAACTTCTTCGAGAATAGCCCACACCTCCGGCGGGCGCTCCTCAATCAGTTTGCCGGCGCCCTTAATGTTATGCGCAATCTCAAGTTCCAGAAGGCGCCGGATCACGAATGGCTTAAAGAGCTCAAGCGCCATTTTCTTCGGCAATCCGCACTGGTGGAGCTTCAATGTCGGGCCGACTACGATAACGGACCGCCCGGAATAATCGACACGCTTGCCTAAAAGATTCTGGCGGAATCTCCCTTGCTTGCCCTTCAGCATATCCGCAAGCGACCTAAGAGGCCTTCGCTGGGCTTGGGAAGCAACGGGACTTTGACCGCGGCGGATGGAATTGTCAATCAGCGCGTCAACCGCCTCCTGCAGCATGCGTTTTTCGTTCCGCGTGATGACCTCCGGCGCCTTCAGTTCAAAAAGCCGTTTCAGCCGGTTGTTGCGGTTAATCACGCGCCGATATAAGTCGTTAAGATCAGATGAGGCGTACCTGCCTCCATCAAGCTGCACCATGGGCCGAAGATCCGGCGGGATCACCGGCACTACCGTTAAAAACATCCACTCCGGACGAAGACCCGACCGGATCATTCCGCGAATAACCCTTAGGCGCTTCAGAATCTTCTTAGTAAGCACCGGGGATGCCTCAATAAGTTCTGCGGAAAGTTTTTTCTCCAACGCCGCTAAATCCGTCCGCTCGGCAATTCGCCGCAGGGCCTCTGAACCGATTTCCGCGGAAAACACGTTTCCGTACTTCAAAGACAGCCGATGGTACTCAACCTCTGAAATGACGGAGAGCGGCGTAAGAGAACGCAGTTCATCGCGCGCCCGGTCCCTAGCCTCCTTCAGGCGTGTCATTTCATTCTTATCCGCTTTTTTCGATTTTACCTTGAACTCGCGTTCAAGCTCCTCCATGGCCTCCGCTTGCGCCTTGGTATCCACATCCGTAATGATATAGCCGGCGAAGTAGATAACTTTTTCGAGATCGGACACCGACATATCAAGCACGATCCCAATTTTCGAGGGAACGCCGCGCAAAAACCAGATATGCGAAACGGGAGTCGCCAGTTTGATGTGACCCATCCGCTCGCGCCTGACTATCGAGCGCGTAACCTCAACCCCGCATTTGTCGCAAACGATCCCCTTATAGCGAATGCGGCGGTACTTGCCGCAGTAACATTCCCAGTCCTTAGCCGGCCCAAAAATTCGCTCGTCAAAAAGGCCATCGCGTTCGGCGCGGGTAGTGCGGTAATTGATGGTTTCGGGCTTGGTCACCTCGCCGTGCGACCAAGAAAGAATCTTGTCAGGCGAGGCCAGCTTCAGACTCAAGGCCTCAAAATCCCGCAGTTTTGTTTCCATAAGTATTTTTTGTAAACCACCTACACCAAATTTGGTGTGGGGGTAAAGTTATTTTGCTGTCACTCGCTCTTGCTGACCAACCTCTTTCGGGCGGACTGCGGCTTCATCTGTTGATAGAATAATTTCCTCTTTTTTCTCAACCAGTTCCACATCAAGTCCCAAACCCTTCAACTCATTCACTAAGACATGGAAGGACGCGGGCAGGTTCGGCGCCTGAATCTTTTCACCGTTGATAATGGCTTCATACGTTGCCGAGCGCCCCTGTACGTCATCGGATTTAATCGTCAGCATCTCCTGCAGGGTATACGCCGAGCCGTATCCCTCCAGCGCCCACACTTCCATCTCGCCAAACCTCTGCCCGCCGAATTGAGCCTTGCCGCCCAACGGCTGCTGGGTAATCAATGAATACGGGCCGATCGAGCGCATATGAATCTTGTCCTCCACTAGATGGTTCAATTTCAGCATATAAATTAAACCCACTGTCACCTTCTGGGCGAAGTGCTCGCCAGTCCGTCCGTCAAAAAGCTCAACCTTGCCGTTTTCCGGCAATCCGGCTTTGACCAATTCAGCCTTGATCTCTTCTTCTGTGACTCCAGAAAGAGCCGGAGTGATGGCTTGATATCCCAATACTTTTCCGGCCCAGCCGAGATGGGTCTCTAAAATCTGCCCGATGTTCATGCGCGAAGCCACGCCTAACGGATTCAGAATGATATCCACCGGCGTTCCATCGGCCAGGTGCGGCATATCCTCTTCCGCCAAAACGCGCGCAATGACGCCCTTATTGCCGTGGCGTCCGGCCAGCTTGTCCCCCACGGAAATTTTCCTTAACTGCGCGATCTCCACTTGAATTTGCTTGATAACGCCGGACTCCAGCTTATCCCCGCGCTCGCGCGAAAACTCGCGAATGCCGACAACGCGGCCGCGCTTGCCGTGCGGAAGGCGCAGTGATGTGTCTTTCACGTCCTTGGCCTTCTCGCCGAAAATGGCGCGAAGTAGGCGCTCCTCGGGCGTCAAATCGGCCTCGCCTTTGGGGGTAATTTTTCCTACTAAAATGTCGCCCGAGCGAACCTCTGCTCCAATGCGCACCACCCCGGATTCGTCCAAATTGCGGAGCGCCGCTTCGCTGACATTCGTAATATCGGCGGAAGTTATCTCGGGGCCAAGTTTTGTCTCACGCACCGCAACCGGATGATCTTCGGTGTGAATTGAAGTGAAAGTATCCTCGCGAACAAGCTTTTCATTGATAATAATCGCGTCCTCATAATTGAATCCGGACCACGAAAGAAATGCTACCATCAAGTTTTTGCCGAGTGCCAGTTCGCCGTGATCGGTTGAGGAGCTATCCGCCAGAACATCGCCTTTTTCTACTGCCACGCCCCTTGCCACACGCACTTTCTGGCGCACCGTCGTTCCCTGATTCGTCCGCATGAAAGTATTCAGGGGATAGATTTTCGTTTTGCCGGTCTTGGCGTTCTTAAAAACGATGCGCCTCGCGTCCGCTTCGGTGATCTCGCCTTCCTCTTCGGCAAGTATTACCCGACCCGAGTCCCTGGCGGCCCGCACCTCAATACCCGTGGAGACCACCGGCAATTCAGCTTTGGCCAAAGGGACGGCTTGGCGCTGCATATTAGACCCCATCATGGCGCGGTTAGCGTCATCATGTTCAAGAAACGGAATAAGACTGGTCGCGATTGAAATTGCCTGCTGCGGCGAGACGTCTATATAGGTCACGCGCTCCCGCTCCACCAGCGTCGGCTGGCCGGCGATGCGCGCCTCCACGCGTTCATTGACGATTCTCCCATCCCGATCAAGCGCGGTGCTCGCGTGCGCGATGACGAATTGAGCTTCCAGCGAGGCATTCATATAAGTCACCTCGGACGTTACACGTCCATTTTCCACTTTGGCATAAGGCGTCTCGATCAAGCCGAGTTCGTTAATGCGGGCGTAACTGGCTAAATGCCCGACCAAACCGATATTCGGACCTTCGGGAGTCTCAATCGGGCAAATGCGCCCATAATGAGTCGTATGCACGTCACGGACCTCAAAACCGGCGCGTTCGCGTGCGAGTCCTCCGGGGCCCAGAGCCGAAAGTCTCCGCTCATGTTCTAGCTCCGAAAGCGGATTGATCTGATCCATGAATTGCGACAATTGCGAAGAGGTGAAAAACTCTTTCAGCGACGCCATAAACGGCCGGGCGTTAATCAGCTGGGCCGGCGTCAGCGTATAGATGTCCAAAGTGGACATGCGGTCCCTGACGATTCTTGCCATACGCGCCGTGCCCACGCGGAGTTTTTGCTGCAAAAGCTCACCCACGCCGCGCACCCGCCGGTTTCCCAGCGCGTCAATGTCGTCGGGTGCGGCGTCCCCCACATTATTCAAGCGGATAATCTCACGCACCACCGCGACCAAGTCTTCAAGCGCCAACACCCGTGCTTCATCGCTCTTGGGGTCGCGTTTCAACCCCAGCCGTTGATTGAATTTATACCGGCCGACTTCAGCTAAATCGTAGCGCTCGAAAGAAAACAGAGATTTTATGAGATTCCTGGCGTTATCAACGGTTGCAAGATCTCCCGGCCGGATGCGCTTATAAACCTCGATATACGCTTGATCAACAGTAGCGGCGGGGTCTTTTTCCAGAGTTTTCTTGATGTAACTTATCTCACCGTCGTCTACGCCGCCGAATGCTTCGCTGATAGCATCAGCATTCTCCAGCCCAAAAATGCGCAGAATCGAGGTGACCGGAATTTTTCTCCGGCGATCAATTTTAGCTATGATAGTTCCGTCTATTTCGGTCTCAAGCTCAAGCCAGGCGCCGCGATTTGGAATAATTTTGGCGCCGTAGAGTTTCCGGCCGCGAACTTGATTCATGGTGAAGTAAACCCCCGAGGAACGAATCAACTGCGATACCACCACGCGCTCTACGCCATTCACGATAAACGTGCCTCTCGGCGTCATCAGAGGAAAATCTCCGAGATAAATTTCCTGCTCTTTAATTTCGCTGGTGCGCTTATTTGTTAATTTGGCGCGCATGCGCAGGGCCGCCTCATAAGAGAGATTGTGATTTTTAGCCTCGGCTTCCGTGTATTTTGGTTCATCGAGATAATATTCGAGAAACTCAAGCGAAAGTTCTTTATTGGTATAGTCGTGCAGCGGAGAGATTTCATTAAAAAGTTCGCGTAATCCTTTTTTAAAAAACCAGCCGTAGGAGTTCAGCTGCACCTCGGAGAGCACCGGCAATTCAATAAAAGACTTGCGATATTTCGAAAAATACTTCTTGGGCATTTTTTGCATATGGCTCTCCTCCGATGATAGTTAAAAAATTAGTGCGAGATGCGCCCCCTCCGAGTTACAGAATGTGAGCTAAGGAGTTTCGGGCTCGTTTTAGAAAAACTGACAAACGCAAAAATAAACACCACACAAAATGCCCCTGTCTTTATAGGGTTTGCGTCTGTTTTTGCGATGACTTAACGATTTCGCAAAACGATCCTTCGACTCTGCTCGGGACAAACTTCTTAATTAGAGACCATGTTTTTCTAAAGCAACACGTTCTAATCAATACTTGTGGCGAGCTTGTCGAACCGTCGACTTATTTAAGTAATTTTCTGTATCCCTTCCCTTCAATATAAAGAGAATGATTACTATCTTTAACTATACTCCTTCGCAAAACCGTGTCAAGACCCCGACAAGCAAACTGTTAATACCGAGTCATCGCGCGGCTTTTTACGCACAATTCTTAGAACTTAACCTGCGGCAGCGCTTTTTCTACCTCTTCAATCTCAAAAAAGTCTTTCTTGCCAAAACTGAAAGCCCCAGCGACTATATTTGTCGGGAAGGAATCAATCTTTGTGTTCAAGACCAGCACATTTGAATTATAAAACCGGCGCGCCGCCTGAATTTTATTTTCGGTGTCAGCCAGTTCACGCTGAAGATCCAAAAAATTCGCGTTGGCCTTAAGGTCGGGGTAAGCTTCCGCCACGGCAAAAAGCGTCTTTAAAGTATTGGTAAGAGCGTTTTCCGCCTCGCCCAGCGACTTGGGATCCTTGGCGCCCATGGCGCGCGAACGAGCATTAGTCACGCTCTCAAATACTCCCTTCTCATGCGCGGCGTAACCCTTCACCGTTTCCACCACATTGGGGATCAGATCGTGCCTGCGCTTTAATTGAACGTTAATATCCGACCACGATTCATCGGACCGGTTTCGCGCTAAAACTAAACTGTTGTAGGCCCAGATAAGCCAGACAACCAGGATAGCGATTGCGCCTAAAATAATGTAAGTAATCGTCATAGTGTCTTAATCATACTCTTTTGGTTTCTAAATTGCAAAAAAGAAACCCCCGACGTCTCGGGGTTTCTTTGTCAATCGCCCATAGCCTAGTACTCCGGCATCCCCATGCCACCGCCGGGCATGGGGTGCTCATCTTTTTTAGGGATATCCGTAACAGCAACCTCGGTAGTGAGCAGCATCGCGGCCGCTGATGCAGCGTTGGTAAGCGCCGAACGAGCCACCTTCACCGGATCAATAATCCCGGCCTTCACCATATCGGCAACTACTCCGCCAGTGACCGCATCATATCCTATATTGGAGTTGGGGTTGGTTTCAAATTTTGAGATGATTCCAGCCACAATCTCATTTTCATCGGTTCGGCCGGTATTCCTGATAATTTGGCGCAGAGGCTCTTCGAGCGCGGTTCGCACGATCCTATATCCAGCCTCAAGTTCCGCCGGCGACTGCGTTACCGCTTTATCGGGTGACACTCCGGCCTTTTTCGAGAGCGCATGCATGCCGGCTTTTATGAGCGCCGATCCCCCACCGGCAACAATTCCCTCCGCCACTGCCGCTTTGGTAGCGTTCACCGCGTCCTCGACTTTCAATTTAAGATACTTCATCTCCGACTCTGTGGCTGCGCCGATCTTAAGCACCGCCACGCCGCCCGAGAGTTTGGCAAGCCGCTCCTCGAGCTTCTCGCGGTCAAATTCCGATTTGGTCTCCTCGATCTGATTTCTGATCTGCTTCACGCGCTTTTCGATCTCCTGCTTTTTCCCCTTACCGCCCACGATAGTGGTGTTATCTTTTGAGGCCACCACGCGCCGGGCCGATCCCAGCATCGAGAGTTCGACGCTTTCAAATTTAATGCCGAGATCCTCCGAAACGACGGTGCCTCCGGTAACTACCGCGATATCTTCCAGCATCTCCTTCCTGCGATCGCCAAACCCGGGAGCTTTCAACGCTAGCGCATGGAAAGCACCGCGGAGCTTGTTGACCACAAGCGTTGCCAGCGCCTCGCCATCCACGTCGTCTGCTATGATCACAAGCTCCTTCTTTCCCGCTTTTGCCAGTTTTTCCAAGAGCGGCAGAATGTCGTGGATCGAAGAGATTTTCTTGTCCGTAATCAAAATTGGCGCGCCCTCCATCACCGCCTCCATTCTTTCGGCGTTCGTCACCATATAAGGCGAAACATACCCGCGGTCGAATTGGAGCCCCTCGACAATCTCCTTTTCGATGCCGGTGCCCTGCGACTCCTCAACGGTAATCGCGCCGTCCTTGCCGACTTTATGGATGGCCTCGGCAATTATTTTGCCGAGCTCGCTCGATTCGGCCGAAATGGTCGCCACCTGCGCGATCTCCTCGGTTGACTTCACGGGCTTTGCCATCTCCGCCAGCGCCTCACTGACTTTTCTTGAAGCGAACTCAATACCAGTACGCACACCCATCGGGTTGATTCCTTCCTTCACAAACCGCATTCCCTCTCCCACCATAATTTGGGCGAGAATCGTGGCCGTGGTCGTGCCATCCCCTGCGGCGTCATTGGTCCTCTCGGCCGCCTGCTTCATCAGCTGCGCCCCTAGATTCTCAAACTTATCTTCAAGCTCAATGTCTTTGGCAATAGTAACGCCGTCATTCGTGATCGTCGGCGTGCCATAACCCTTATCAAGGACGACATTTCGTCCCTTGGGACCCAATGTCACCTTCACGGCGTTCGCCAGCATATCAACTCCTCTTTTTAATGATTCGCGGGCTTTCTCGTGGAATAGAATTTGTTTAGCCATAACAGTTTTAAATTCTAAGCACTAAACTCTAAATCCTAAACATTTGATGATTTGAGTTTTGAATTTAGAATTTGTTTAGAAATTAGAAATTAAGAATTAGGATCTGCGCGGTCATTCGATGATCGCAATAATATCGTCTTCTTTGGCGATCAAATACTCTTTGCCCTCAACCTTTATTTCATTCGGGCCATACTTGGTAAAGAGCACAACGTCGCCCTTTTTTAGGCCGAGCGCGCGGAGCTTTCCGTTGTCGTCAATCTTGCCGGGGCCGACCGCAATAACCTTACCCATCTCCGGCCGCTCTTTCGATGCCGTTTCGGGCAGGTAGAGGCCGGATTTTAATTTGCCTTCTTTTGTGTCGGACAGGGGTTCCAAGAGAACCCGGTCTCCCAAGGGCTTAATATTCATATCTTTTTAAATTATTAATTTTTAGCAATAAACGTATACGAGTGCTAATTATAGTCAACCAAAAAATCATAGTCAAGGGGTTGTCTCTTTATTAGTTTTATCTAATCTACGTCTCTTGCCGCTGCTTTGTAGCTTTCTTCAACCACGCCCCCGTATGCGATTTCTTCTCGGCGATAATATCCTTAACCGTTCCTTCAGCTATGATGAACCCGCCCTCGGCACCGCCCTCTGGCCCAAGGTCAATAATCCAATCACTGTTCCGTACAACATCAAGATTATGCTCAATCACAAGCACTGTATTGCCTCTCTCAACAAGGGCGTGCAGCACGGTAAGCAATTTTTTTGTGTCATCGAAGTGAAGCCCGGTTGTCGGCTCATCAAGAATATAAAGTGTTCGACCCGTGTCGCGCCGCGACAACTCCGCGGACAGTTTAATGCGTTGCGCCTCTCCGCCGGATAAGGTCGTTGCCGGCTGGCCCAATTTGATATATGAAAGGCCGACTTCCGATAGGGTCTTTAATTTTTGTTTAATCTGCGGAATCTTCTCGAAAAACCTCATCGCCTCCTCAACGGTGAGATCCAAAACTTTGGCGATATTCTTGCCGTCATATTCGATCTCCAGCGCCTCTTTGTTGTAGCGCGTCCCGCGGCACTCTTCGCACTCCACGTAAACGTCAGGCAAAAAATACATCTCGATTTTTTTCACGCCCTGCCCTTCGCAGACTTCGCACCGCCCGCCTTTGACGTTGAAAGAAAACCGCCCGGGCCCGTATCCGCGCACCCGCGCTTCATTGGTTCGCGAAAATATTTCCCGAATCAGCCCGAAAACGCCGGTATAAGTTGCGGGATTTGACCGCGGCGTGCGGCCAATCGGCGATTGATCCACCACCACGACCTTGTCAAGATTTTCGGCGCCGCGAATATCATCGTGCGCCCCGGGTATCAGGTGAGCTTTATAAAGTTTAACCAGCAAAGCCTTGGCAAGAATGTCATTAATCAGCGTGGATTTGCCGGAGCCGGATGGTCCCGAAACCGCGACAAACTTGCCCAAAGGAATTTTAACATTTATATTTTTTAAGTTATGCTCGCGCGCTCCGCGAATCTCGATAACTTTTCCGTTGCCGCCGCGCTCCGCGCCATGCCGAATCCTAACCTCCTTGCGTCCCGAGAGATACTCTGCCGTCAGCGTTTTTGCCTTCCAGAGCAATTTAGCGTTACCAGAAAAAATCACTTCGCCTCCGTGTTTGCCGGCGCCGGGACCCAGATCAATAATCCAGTCGGCCTGGCGCATAGTCTCGGCGTCATGCTCCACCACAATCACGGTGTTGCCCAAGTCCCGCAGCTCCTTAATAGTTTGAATCAGCATATGATGATCTCTGGCGTGGAGCCCGATCGACGGCTCATCAAGAACATAAATCACTCCGGTCAGTCTCGAGCCGATCTGGGTAGCTAAGCGGATTCTCTGGGCCTCCCCGCCGGCGAGAGTCGTAGATTCGCGCGACAAGGTAAGATAGTGCAACCCAACATTCATCAGAAACGAAAGACGCTTTAGAATCTCCCTTATGAGTGGCAGCGCCACGGCCGCTTCCGATGTTTTGAGGGCCCTTGGCAGAGCATTAAAAAATGCAATTGCCTCGCCAACCGTGGCACTTGATACTTCCGCGATGTGCCTTCCATTAATAGTTACGCCAAGCGCCTCTTTTTTCAGCCGATCCCCCAGACAGCCCGGGCAACGGCGCACCACCATATACTTTTCGATTTCCGCCCTCGTCCATTCGGAATCCGTCTCCTTCCAACGCCTCTTCAAATTCGGCACCACGCCCTCGAACTTTCCGCTGCCCTCCTCATCCGGTTCGATCGGCTCGCCGTGCAAAACAAGTTTAATGACGGACTTTGGGAGATCGGCAACCGGTTTATTCAACGAAAATCTAAAACGCGCGGAAATATCCTCCAGCATCCACCAGTACCACGACTGGCGCCCCACGCGGTGCGAGGCGTGCGACCAGGGCGCGATTGCGCCCTCTGCCAAAGTCAGCTTGGGGTTAGGAAACACCAGCTTCTCGTCCACCTCGAGTGTCGAGCCAAGTCCGGTGCATACCAGGCAAGCGCCGTAAGGGCTGTTAAACGAGAAGGTACGCGGCTCAATTTCAGCCAAGTTGATGCCGCAATCGGCGCAGGCGAAATGCTCCGAAAACACCTCATCCTGAATTTCGCCCGAATCGGCGCCCGAATTACCGCGAATGATTTTATTATTTTCACTGGGGATTTTTCGCGACGGCGTCCGTGCTGGAGTCGAAATTATGACAATCCCCTTTCCGATCTTTAAAGCCGTCTCGACTGAATCGGCCAGGCGCGAGCGCTCAAGCTCCTTACCGATCTCTACTCTGTCCACTACCACCTCGATGGAATGCTTCTTTTTCTTGTCGATATCCAAATCGAGCGCCTCCTCAAGCCGATGCACCACGCCGTCAATCCGCACCCGAATAAACCCAGCTCTCTCGACCTCTTCCAAAATGCCGTGATGCTCGCCTTTCTTGCCGCTAACCAGCGGGCCCAAAACTTGGATCTCGGCGCCTTTCTTGTTCCTTAATATATGATCCACAATCTGGCCTACAGTTTGGCGGCCGATGGGTTTTCGGCAATTCGGGCAATGGGGTTTGCCGACTCTAGCGAAAAGAATCCGCAAGTAGTCGTAGATTTCGGTGATAGTGCCCACAGTTGAGCGTGGGTTTCTAGGCACGCTCCTTTGATCAATCGCGATCGCCGGCGAGAGCCCTTCGATTGAATCCACGTCCGGTTTGTCCGAGACTCCCAAAAATTGGCGGGCGTAAGCTGACAAAGATTCGACGTAGCGGCGCTCGGCCTCGGCATAAATCGTATCAAATGCCAAGGAGGATTTGCCGGAACCGGAAAGGCCGGTGATCACCACCAGCTTGTTTTTGGGGATATCAACGTCAATATTTTTCAGATTGTGGACTCTTGCACCTCTAACTCGGATAACATTTGATGATAAAATTACTTGCCCATGAGATCGCCGCGGCGATTGTGCGGGGTGGATTCTCGCTTTGCGAACGCGGATAGCGCCCCGCGTTTTATCCGATATTACCTTATTTCTTTTAGAGAATTTTTGCGCCATGAGCTTACCATTCTACCCCCGCTGTCAAGAGAAATCAAGGCGGAAAGAAAGAGCCCCGATCTTCTGGGGCTCTCAATCTTAACGTGCCCGCGCCGCTAGGGCTTTATCAGCTCGCAACCAGCGTGTCACCCGCCTCCTCGCATAGAGAGATCCGCGGGAACATGTCTTCCGGTAGAATCACATGTTCGATGCAGGCAAGACAGAACGACTGCAGCTCACGCCGACCCATCTTGTTGGCTGCGGAACCGTGAATCTTAAGAACCCGCCCGCACTTCCCATGTAATAGCTGGCCAGACGGCGTGATGAACACCATAGTAACCGGCGGCGCGTTTCGCAAGAGATCCCTGTCAGACTTGCGCCCTAACTTGCCGACCCCCTCCACCGCTCAGCATCGCTTGCAGAAACGGCTTTTTCCGATCTGCCTTCTTGTGCCGCACCGAAAACACATCAAAGCGTAGTGCGCGACTCTCTCCGGCGCTATCCCATGGCGTTCCCCTTTCTCAAAGAGTCTGAAGCTTGGTTTAGTCCCAATTTTTGACTACCATACATCCAAGCCTCATGTTACATAAACCCAAAATAATCCCAAAAAGTCCCGGCGTCTACATCTTTTGGAAACAAAAAACGCCGCTTTACGTCGGCAAAGCCGCCAACCTGAAAAAGCGGATTTCTTCATATTTTAAGAAACATTCCGGATGGAAAACCAGCCAACTGCGGGCTGAAACCGCGCGACTTGAATTTGTTGTTCTTAAATCGGAGATCGAGGCGCTGATCAAAGAAGCCGAATTAATAAAACGCTGGCGCCCGAAATATAATATCCTAATGCGCGACGACAAAAGCTATACCTATATCGCTCTGACAAATGATGAATTTCCGAGATTCTACTTCGCGCACCAAGCTGCGAACATGAAAGAGGATGAGGGAAAGAGGCGCGAGGTTCGAAGCATCATCGGCCCCTTTGTCGAATCGGGATTGGTACATCAGGCATTGAAAACACTCCGTCAAATCTTCCCTTATTGCACCTGCAAAAGGGTTCATAATGGCCGCTGCCTCAATGCCCAAATCGGCCGGGACCCGGGATTTTGCTGCGAAAAAGGACGCGTCATTACAGACCACGAAAGAAAAGCATATCAAAAAAATATCAATGCGATTGCCCTTATCCTTTCCGGTAAAAAAAGAAAGCTCTTAAAAGAGCTCACGCGCGAAATGCGAGCATCCGCCAAACGCCAAGAGTTCGAAAAAGCCGCCAAACTGCGTGACCAAGTTTATGGCCTGGAATCGCTTGCGGCGCATCGGGGCGTAGCGCTCTCGAAACGCGCCGAGACTCCCTACCATAAAATCGAGCGCGTACTGCAAGACGTGTTCGTGACACGGGATCCGCTAAAACGCATTGAGGCCTATGACATCGCCAATATTGCAGGATCAGACAGCGCCGCCTCGATGGTAGTTTTTTACGAAGGGAAACCGGACAAGTCGCAGTACCGTAAATTCAAGATTAAGACCGTTGCGGGCGCTAACGACGTGGCATCTATCCGCGAAACGCTAATTCGGCGCTTCGCGCACGAAGAATGGGAGTATCCGAGCGTTGTGCTCATTGACGGCGGAAAGCCCCAACTCTCGGCCGCGCTTGCCGTGCTTAATCAAAAACAATTCCGCCAGATCCGCGTAGCCGCACTTTCAAAACCTCCGCGTAAATTTTTCTCTCGCGCGCCTGCGGGCCGGGGACATGCCGAAGACCTCTTATATATTGCCGGCCGCAGTATGCCTATCGCGGTAAAATC
>Ga0076058_125_pt1 | contig 25416 bp, 21 predicted proteins | sample RifGroB1_FD_68089 | JGI IMG/M metagenome (GOLD analysis project Ga0076058, IMG submission 68089) | Parcubacteria bacterium GW2011_GWB1_52_7
GCCGCGCTCGTCCATATACTGCACGCGCTCGTTGATGACTTTGACTTCCACACCCAACGGGTAATATTTTTTCGGTTCGTCGCGAACTATGCCTTCTCCGGTTTCCGACGGGCCGTATTCTACAACGGGTTTCTCATTTGAGCCGATTTCCGTTCCGCCGTCTTTTTCTTCGGGCGGCATAATCGGTCCTTTTTCCTTGGCCTTGTAAATCACCACAGGATCGCCGTCAAATTTCGGGTCGGCAAAAAGTTCTGTCGCGCCCCGAAAGTCCATAATGGTGAAAAACATTTTGCCGTAGTCCTCGCGCACGCGGGTGCCGCGGCCAATAATCTGTTTAAATTCAATGATTGAGTTAATGTTCTGGTCAATGACAATCAGCTTGACGGTCTGTGTATCTACGCCTGTGGTGAGGAGTTTTGAGGTGGTGGCGATAACGGGATACGGACTTTCGGGATCAATGAATTTGTCTAAATCGCGAGCGCCATGCTCACTGTCTCCGGTGATGCGGACAACATAATTCGGGTGCTCGCTTACCAGGTCGGCATTAGCATTCACAAGTTCTTGACGCATGCGATCGGCATGTTCTATATCTACACAGAAAACAATAGTTTTTTGCATTCTGTCAGTGGCTTTCAAGTATTCGGTAATCTTTTGCGCCACGACTTTTGAGCGTTCTTCCAGCACGACCTTACGGTCAAAATCACTCTGGCCAAAAATCTGGTCAGGCAGAGGGTTGCCGTATTTATCAACCTCGCCGGCCGCGGGACGATATCCTTCCGCATCTCTGTCCAAGGTAACGCGGATAACCTTGTAGGGCGCAAGAAAGCCGTCTTCAATGCCTTGCCTTAATGAATAGGTATATACCGGATCACCAAAATATGTTTGCGTTGAAATGTCGGCAGTTTCTTTGGGGGTAGCGGTTAAGCCGATTTGAGTGGCGCTTGTGTAGTAGTCAAGAATTTCTCTCCAAGAGGCATCTTCACGCGCTACTCCGCGATGACATTCGTCAACGATGACCAGATCAAAGAAATTTGGCGAAAACTGCTTGAAGATATTTTTTTCTTCTTCCATCCCCGTTAATCCCTGATACAGACCAAGATACACTTCGTAGGCCTTATCAACTTGTCGGTGCTGAATTTTGGTCATTTTGTCTCCAAAATGCCGGAAGTCGTTCATGATCGGCTGGTCAGCAAGAATATTGCGGTCAACCAGAAAGAGAATTCGCTTTTTTACTCCGACCTTCCACAAGCGCCAGATGATTTGAAACGCGGCGTAGGTCTTGCCGGTGCCGGTTGCCATCACCAAAAGCAGGCGGTTTTTGCCTTTGACAATTTCTTCAGTGGCGCGGTTAATGGCAACCTGCTGGAAATAGCGGGGCGACTTGCCGTCAATCTCTTGGTAATAATCCTGACTGATTACTTTTTCTTGTTCGGCGACAAGTCCTTTCGTTTTCACATAGCGACTGTAAAGTGCGTCCGGAGACGGAAACTCGTTTAACGGGAACTCGCTTTCTATGGGTTCTATTTTAGTGAGACGATCATGCTCAAGAAACGCGTCGCCATTCCCGCTATAGACAAAAGGGATATCAAGCGCTTCGGCATATTCAAGTGCTTGCTGCATACCGGCGCCGACAGAATGTTTGTTGTCTTTGGCTTCAATAATTGCGAGGGGTAGGTGGCCGCGGTGATACAAAACAAAATCAGCGCGTTTTTTCTCTCCGCGAAAAACGGTTTTGCCGCGCACGATAATCCGCCCGGCGGTAAAGCCATACTGCTCGCGAATCTGTTTTTGCAAATCCCAACCGGCGCCAGTCAGGGCGGGAAGAATATATTTTGAGCAAATATCCTGTTCGGAAAGTTCTTTTTTGGAAAAATTTGGCATAAGTCTATATCAGACGTTCTTCTCTGAAGCTAAGATAGCTATTTTTGGTAATAATAATATGATCCACCACTTCAATTCCCATAATTTTCCCGGCTTCTACCAATCTTTTTGTAATCAATAAATCATCGCTTGAGGGTTCTGTATTACCAGAAGGATGATTATGCGCGAAAATAACAGACGCGGCTTTGTTTTTGATAGCTTCGGCGAAGACTTCTCGCGGATGGACAATGCTCGTATCCAGCGAGCCGACTGAAATCTCCGCGATTGAGTGACCTCTGCTATTTAAAGCGATTATATAAAAATGTTCCTTGTGATAATCTTTGAGTTTGCTTTTTATCAGCCGATATACCTTTTTTGGATCGGTAAGCTCCTTGCTTTTATAAGCTGGGGTTTGAGTGGAAAGGCGGCGACCGATTTCAAACGCAGCTTTTATTTGTGTGGCTTTTGCCGGTCCAATTCCTTTGACGGAGGATAATTCCTCAATACTTGCTTCGGATAACTTCTGTAAGCTGCCGAATTGCGTTAATAATTTTTGCGCCGTAACTACCACCGACTCGCCAGCAATGCCGCGGCTCGCCAAACTTAACCAGCCGTTCTCGCGGGCGTTCCTCTTTGGGTAAATCGTGAATCGTGAATGATTTTGACATATTTTTCTCATTAAACGCTTCGACTATGCTCAACGCAAGCCCCGTTTCCACCCAATACGCCACCCGCGTGGCGTATTGAATTTTCGTTTGCCTGCCCCGTAGCGAGCTCTGCTCTGCTATTCGGGGTGATAAATCCCATTAGAGTCAGTGCGCTACGAGCCCTCGCGGCCTCTAACGGGACAGGTGTTAGATCGGAATTCATCTTTTCTTAATAATTTTTAATACATCTGCTTTCCGATACCTACGATCACGACGCTTTCCGAAACGGAGCGCCTTAAGCACTCCTTCTTTATCCCAATTTCTTAAAGTATTTGGGTGGCAATTTAAAACCTCACACGCCTGCTTAAGTGTGAGGATTTCGGGGAGACGCTCAAGTTTTAATTTTTTGACCATTACTTCATAACCTAACATAAATTAACAGTTGGGTAAATCCTATAAATCCCATTCAAAAATGAAAAACGCGAACTGCTTTTCTGCCTTAAAAGCAAGCTGATGCTGAAAGACAAAAAGATTTCTCTGGTCTAAACGAAAAGCCGCTGATTTCTCAGCGGACTTTTCGTTTCATTGCAAAGATATTCGCCCCAAATCTTATTGGAAAAGTCTGACGAACCAGCCAAAGACACTGAATTTACTTTCATTTGTCTTGATGAAGTTCAATGCATTTGTATTCGTTTCTTCTAAGGCCTTGATTTGGGTATCCAAGTCAGCTTTTACCGAGTCGTCTATCGCTCGCTCCTTTGCTTTTGTCAGGCGGTCAATGCTGTTTTGAGTAGTGACTACTTCGCTTCGGAGCGCACCGATATTTTTGTAATCAGTACCGATGAGAAACGTCTTGAATCCGCCCCGTGCCTCAACTGCTTGTATGGCTTTGGTGGCACGCTCATTTGACGATTCCTGCTCCTCGGCAACAGCACGCACATCCTCACCGATATTTTTATCCTTGCCCGCTAAATCAGTGAGGTCTTTTACTACATTAGCCACATTGCTTTTGTGTCGCTCGCTCATCTCCTTGCCTTTATCGCTCTGTGTTAATGCAGCAGAAACAGAAAAAGCCACAAGCAGAAGTGAGAGAGCGATAGTTGTAGAAGTTTTTATGTGATTCATAAGTATTAAGTTAAAATGTTACTACTGATTCGTTTGAACAAACACTTGTTCCCGCTTCGCAGATTTTATAGGTGAATGTTCCGCCCCCTCTCTGGTTGATGCTGTCAGTGTAAGTCCCATCGTTCGCTGTCGTAGTAATAACACTTCCGTTTCTATACACATCAACATTTCCCGAAGTTGCACCGCTCCATGATAAGTCAGCTTTCATAAGTCCCTTAACCTTATATCCGACAGTCGAGAGAGTTACACCAGATGATTCCGCCACAACATTTATTTGCACAGAATCATTCGCCATAGCACCCTCATTGTCTGTCACCGTAAGAGTCACTGTATGATTGCCTAACGCAAATGGGAGTGTTGGCGACACGCCTGTTGCAAGAAGTGTTGCTCCCTCATACCACTCATACGACACAATCGAACCATCTGAATCAGACGAACTGGAACCGTCCAAAATAACATTTTCTACATTGTTTCCATCAAAATCGACTACTGTTTGATCCGCACCTGCATTCGCCTTGGGAGTAATGTTTGCACCTGCTGTTTGAACCGCCAAAAGAGCGTTCACTAAACCGTATCCGAATTGTGGGTCACGGCCAGTTATCCCAAGGTCAGTTGCAGAAGCATCCAGAATCGCACGAACATCACGATTATTGATAACTCCATCGCCGTTGTAGTCAGAATATCCTGCCGCAATAATCAACGCCGCTACACCTGCGACATGAGGAGAAGCCATTGATGTGCCCGAACCGTATTTATAGCATTCTCCATCTGGTTGCCCGTCACCATTTATGTCTGTCAGTGTTCCTGTACAAACTGGTTGTGGATCGTAATATCCGGCATTGTCATTCCATGTTGAGTAGACATTCACGCCCGGTGCTGCGATTTCTACTTTATCGCCCGTGCTTGAAAAACTTGCACGAGTGTTGTTTGAATCTGTTGCCGCGACCGCAATCACCGAATCATATTTTGCAGGATAAATAACATTGCTACCCTTGCCATTCACAGTTCCGGAATTTCCCACAGCAGCCACAATCACAACACCCTGTGCTTCGGCATTATCAAATGCTTGTTTTACGGTACTACCCGGATCCCGATCTTTTCCGAGAGAAAGATTGATGACATCCAGTTCAAGCCCCTGTACTGTAAGCATTTCTCCGGTAAAGACATTCTCAATTTGCATTGTGGCACCAGTAGACCACTCAACTGCCGCAATGATATCGCTCCAGTAACCAACACCATCTTCATTTAAGACCCGAAGTGAATAGAGATTGCAACTCGGTGCTACTCCGACAACGCCGAGTTTTGGATCTGCATTCCCATTGTCATTATCTTCTGCGCATGCTGTACCGGCGACATGTGTCCCGTGTCCATACACGTCCATCGGGTCGTAATCGTAATAATAGAAATCATAACCAAGATTAAGAGAATCAAAGTTGTCGTTCAGATCAGGGTGGAGATAATTCACCCCAGAATCAATAATACCGATTTTCACTCCTCCGTCTACACCAGCACCCTTGTTTCCTGTTACATGAACATCAGCACTTTGAATGTGTTTTACGCCCCACGCATTATCAAGTTCTGTATCAAACACATCTGCAGCATATACTGTGTCGTCTGCCTCAACCGCCGTAACATGAGGATTGTGTGCTAATCCGGCGAGCGCAGACTCGGGAACTTGAGCCGCAATCGCATTCACGATTGAGTAACTATATTTAATCTTACCGCCATAGGCACGAACAAGCGCCTGTTCGCTGGCTCCGACTGATTTATCAAAACCAATGAGTACACGTATAAGTTGGTCATTTTGTGACTTAACAGCCGCAAATGACGTAGAAGCACCGACTGGAAATGCTAATAATAACGCCAGTCCTAAAATAGATATAGAGTTTTTCATAAATTAATAATACTCTCAAATAATAATCTTTCAATCTCCTTGTTCAAGAAACGAAAAGCCGCCATTCTTTGGCGGACTTTTCGTTTCTTGAATACGGCGCTCAGCCCTGCCTGCCGGCAGGCAGGCGGTATGACGTGGGTGGGAAGGAGTCGTATGCGGTGCCCGCCGAAGGCGAGGCATCTCAGTCACCTGACTTAGCATACGCGTGCTGCGGGACTAGGAATTTCACCCCGTTAGATATTATATTTAAGACCATTCCACTTCTAAGCAACGCTGCGGGACTAGGACTCGAACCTAGATACCATGCTCCAGAGGCATGTGTCCTGCCATTAGACGATCCCGCAGCGTTGCCAGGAAGTACTCCGTCTTTCAAATAATCTCCACCATTAAATTTTGCATATCTAACGGGGCGGGCCTAGATTTCAAGGGCCAGAACCTTGCGTGCTACCTTTACACTATCCCGCAATATTATTGATTATGCTTTCTTAATCTAATCTATCGTGCGAATTTTTCAACCCCGTTAGAAGTAGTCTCGTCCCGTTAGAGATCCGACTTGTCGTAGACATGCGCCGGCAATCGCCAATGGCGATTTATCTCTAACGGGACTCGCCGAGATCCTTTGGACTCGCGCCGAAAGCGCGAGCGAGACTTCTAACGGGGTCAACTTCGCTTTTATAAAAATAAGAGGGGGGCGCTCCGACAGCTGTCGGAGCGCCCCCGCGCGGCTACTCCCGCGTGAGATCGAGCACTGCGCCGTTCGCCAGCTGGCGGCCAGGTGCGGCCTTCCACGCATCCTTGGCGTAAGGATGTATGGCGGTGTAAGCGAGATCAAGCTTATACGGCTGATCGCCGCGCTCGGCGCGCCAAGCCTTGCGCTTGGGCCCAAGTATCCGCTCCTGTCGATCTCTGTCAAACTGCAGCCGCTGATACAGAATCTCTATCGCCTCGCTGGCATCAGCGGCGCGAACATAGGCAAAACGAGGCGATTCTAGGACCGAGGCGACTTCCTCCTCCGAGACCTCTTTCGGGCTCGCGCGCGAGCCGTAGTAAGTTACGGTCCAAGTAGACATGGCCCCCTCCTCGCCTTTTGCAGGCGCCGATCGTATGTCCCCGCGCTTCGGGGAGTTGGTTTAGAAAGGTGCTTCAAAGACTTTAAACCAGCCTACACGGCGTGTAAGTTCGCTCGCCGGCTGGCAAGTCTAGAGAAATTGACCGAATTGTAGATGAATCCGGCTAAACTTTCAAGTAGCGCCGGACCGCAAGAATCGAAGAGAGAATCCCCAGTAAAACGCCGGAAGCGAAAAGAATCGCAAAAAACTCCAGAAGATGCCCCATCAAATATTGAAACATATTGATTCCGTCCAAGAAATTCTGGATATTCGGCGCCAAAAACCAAACGGTCGGAATATATATCGCCGCAGTGATTACAGCGGCCAGCCCCCCGTCAATCACCCCCTCAATCAAAAACGGCCCGCGGATATGCCAGGCGGTGGCGCCGACTAGACGCATCACGTTAATCTCGTCGCGCGCGGTGTAGATCGCAAGCCGCACAGTGTTAAACGCCACCAGCACCGCAATGAAAGCAAGTATCGCCGCGATGGCGGCCCCTGTCGTGCGGGTAGCTACCATAATTTTCGAAAGCCGCTCGATGGCGCGCTGATTTTCAAAAAAATTAATCTTATCGATGGTGGGTTCTTCCTGCACCTCAATAGCTGTTACAATTTCCTGAAACTTGGACGTGTCAGCCGCGCTGATATTCAAACTCGCCTCCAGCGGGTTTTCCTCAAGTTCCGCAAGCGACTCCAAGATCAAAGGATTATTCTTGTGCCGCTCGCGGAAGCGCTCGAGCGCCTCGGCTTGCGAAACATAAGACACGGCGCTCACGTTCGGGATTTTTTCAAAGTCCGCTTTTAGGCCGACAATGAGCTCTTCCTGGGTATTCGGCAGGAAATAAACCGAGACATCAATGCGTTCTTCCAGACTGTCAAGAATCGTGTTCATGAGAACGCTCGAAAGCAAAAGCCCGCCGATAACGAACAGCGTCAAAACCATAACCAGCACCGTGGCGGTGGAAAGCCAGCCGTTGCGCCAGAAGCTGACAACGGCCGATTTTATGATTCTGCTCGAGGTTTCTTTCAGCATAATTTATTCTTTGGAAATGTATTTTCCCCGTTCCTCATCGCGCACGACCCTCCCCTTTTCAAGTTCGATCACCCGCCGATCAAGCGCATCAATGATTTCTTTATCATGCGTGGCGAGAATCACCGTCGTGCCAAGCTCGTTGATTTTCAAAAGCAATCTGATGATCTCCCAAGTATTCACCGGATCAAGGTTCCCCGTCGGCTCATCGGCCAGGAATACCTCGGGGCGATTGACGAGAGCCCGGGCGATGGCTACTCGCTGCGACTCGCCGCCGGAGAGTTCATGCGGGAAGTGACTCATCTTGTCCGTTAAACCCACCAGCTCCAAGACCTGCGGCACGTCATGCAGAATTTCCTCCGCGCTCTTCCCCGAGGCCTCCATGGCGAAAGCGACATTCTCCATGGCAGTCTTTGTCGGCAACAGGCGATAATCCTGAAAAACCTTGCCGATACGCCGCCTAAGATACGGCAGCTCCTTAGGCCGCAGGGCGGTAATCTCGTCCTGATCAAAGAACACCCGCCCCTCTGTCGGCCGCTCTTCCGCAATCAGGAGCCTCAGAAGCGTAGTCTTGCCCGAACCCGAAGGCCCCACCAGCGACACGAACTCTTTCGGCTGGATGCGAAGCGTCACTCCCTCAAGCGCCGTCGACGTCGGAGAGTAAATTTTCGAAACATTATCAAAAAAAATCATCCGGATTGCAATTAAGGCGGCGCCTAGTTCCTATGCATCAGTAATCTCCAACAGCGCGCCAGCGGCCGTTAGCCGATACTTAATCATTCTACCAATTCTGCAATGGCGGGTCTGATAGGGGTGGAGTACATAGGAACGAATCTGGCTCCCCCATTCCACCGAGACTTGTTTCCCTCGAACGCCGAGGCGCTCCGATTCTTGGCGTTCCAACTCGCGCTGATAAAGCTTAGCGCGAAGATGCGCCGTTGCCAACTCGCGGTTGCGTTCCTGCGTGCGCTCGCTTTGGGCTGCGGCAAAAACCCCGGTCGGCACATGCGTAACACGCACCGCAGTTTCGCGTTTGTTGACATTCTGGCCGCCGGGACCGGAGGAGCGGAAAAAATCGATCGTCAAATCTTCATTGGAGAGCTTTATCTCATCGGGCGCCACGAACTCCGGCAAGACATCCACCAAGCCAAACGAAGTGTGCCTTAGCGACTGCGATGAAAACGGCGAGATGCGCACAAGCCGATGTACCCCTCGCTCGTGCTTCAAGTAACCATAAGCGAAATCTCCTTTGATATCGAGCGTGACGTTTTTTATGCCCCAGCCGGACGGCCCGTGATACTCGCCGTAGTGCTCGTGCACGCGCGCGACACTCCACTTCTTCGACTCGGCGTAGCGCTCGTACATTCTTAAGAGCATCGCCGCCCAGTCCTCGGCATCCTTGCCGCCAGCGCCGGAATAAATCGAAACTAAGGCGTTCCCGCGGTCGTACTTGCCGGAAAAAAGATATAAAATTTCAAGCTCCCTGAAATATCTTTCGGCGCGTCCCAGCCGTTCTTCGAATTCACGCAAAAAAATCTCGTCCGCGTCCTTGCCCGCTAAAAACCAAAGTTCCTTAAGAGTTCCCGCTTCCGACGTCATCTCCTCCCACCGGCTAATTTCTTTTTTGAGAGACGCAATGCGGCCGGAAACTTCTTTGGCGCGATCGGGATTATTCTGCCAAAAATAAGGCGCGGCAATTTCATGCTCCAGCCCTATAACCTCCTCTTTCATCGCGAGCACGTCAAAGCCGATCCGCCAACAGGCGGAGGTTATCGGAAAGTTTTTCGAGACGTTCGCTAATGTCTGGATTTTGCGGCATGAGATCAAATTAGAAGTTAGAATATGACGCTGGGAAACTAGTTCTTAGTTCCTAGTTACTGTTACGAAAGCGCTGCTCCATCTTTGTTCAACATTTTTAGCCGGAGAGAGGAATCAAATCTCCAACCCACGTTTATCCCGTTAGAGCCGCCTCCGAGATTTGAACTCGGGACCTACGCGTTACGAGTGCATTGTTCCCTCTTTGTCCAAGATTTTGAGCCGGAGGCGAGGATTGAACTCACGACCTACTGTTTACGAAACAGTTGCTCTACCACTGAGCTACTCCGGCTCAAAATCTTGGCGTACAAAGAGCAATCCCTGAGCTTTGCGAAGCAAAGCTATGAGACTCTACCACTGAGCTAAGGCGGCTCTAACGGGACGAGTGAAAGCGTTGTTCTATCGCTGTTTGTCTTCCCGAAGCTCAAACAAAACTTGAGCAAAGGAGGAAGTTACTCCGGCTCAAAATATTGACTGCTCGCTCCGATTGTCAGTAGTAAAATAGCTTACCAAACCACATAATGCAAACCCTTGCAAAGCAAGCGCAATGGGTGTATGGAGAAACCATAGACGCCCACCCACCCCAAACAGGAGGCGAACAATGGGAAGGCCCAACCGGATCGTTGCCGCGTTCCTCCTTGTGGCGCTGGCAGTATCTTTCGCGACACCCCAGCCCGCTCATGCCTTCAGCGGTCTCGAGATCGCCTCGATCGTGATCGCTGGAATCGGGGCGGTCCCGCTCGTAGTGAAGGGCATCATCAAGCTCTTCGCTACGAACGACGAGAAGAAAGAGAGCGACAAGACAGCCGACGAGACAGCAACGAAGCCGCCTATCACGGTCTCGCCAGATCAGATATTCGAAAACTGATGGCGAGCGCCGTCCCCATCGCCTCGCGCCCCCGCGCGAGGCGATTATTTTATCAAAAGCCGCGTTACGTTATAAGTGTCTTCAAAATAAGTATGAGCATTTCTGCCGCGCATTATCATCTCTGCTATTATAATACGCTATAGCGTATTATAATAGCAGACCGTGATACTTTAATTAATAATTAATTTGAGAGTTATGTTTCGATATTCATCCAAAATACCCAATACCCCACGGTTCTTTCCTGCGGCGTCCCGGGTTCATTTTTTCAGTGCCCGCTCGGTGTAAGTATTGGTCGGACTCCACAAAAGCCAGCCCGAGGTGCCAGCTTTTTCAGCCGCGTCAATTTGCGCGCGCACCGCTTTGGCGTCATAAAATATCCCAAGGGACGAATCGGAGCTCAAGTCAAAATCCTGCAACCAAGGACGCAGTTTCGCGTCGCTTATCTTTTTAGGGGATGTGGTTGCGGCCGTCGAAGAAGTCGAGGCGCCCACGAACTTCCCCGCAAGAATGTCGCTAGCGGCATTAAGCGACCGAAAAACTACCTCATAAGGATTCGCGGAAGCGGTCACTGAAATATTTTTCGCCCGATACGGCATGGAGATAGCCGCTAAGTTTCGTACCGGATCAGCGGGGACATAAAAACCGCTGTAAAAGTGGCTGGGGTAGAGCATGAGCGAAATGTAATCAAAGTAATTCCCAATGTCTTCGAGCCGCTGTCCGATGCCAAGATCCTCGCGCTGGATCGCGGCATACCCGAAAAGATCGGCCGAAAGAATGATCTCGGGTTTATGTTCCTTCAGCCCCTGATGCAGAAAGGAAAAGAAATCCGCAAGTGCTTTGTGCTTCGGCGTGGTGCTGGCTTGATAAAAAGGATAGACGATATTGGCCGTGTCGCCGTCCGACGGAAAACGAATGTAGTCAAACTGCAGTTCATCAAACCCCAGATCCGCGACCTCCTTGGAAAAGCCCATCATATAGTCGCGCGCGCCGGGACTCGCGGGATCCATCCAGGCGTTTCCCTTTCGGTCGCGCCAGATCTTGCCATCCGTGCGCTTCAAGTAATAATCCGGATGCGCCGCAATTTGCGAGTTGTCGCGAAATGTCGCAATCCGCGCGATCGTCCAAATCTCCTTGGCTTTCAACCGCTGAATCAGCGGATACAGGTTTTCGGTAATTTCGCGGCCTTCGGTTTCTTTGACGTCAATCACAACACCGTTTAGCTCTGTCTCATCAGTGAGTCTCAAAATCTTTTCGCGCAGGAAAATCGCGGCCTGCCCCTGGTCATTGGCAACTGCCGCCGTCATATATAAGCCCTTAACATTTTGCGAACGCTCTCTGGCCTCGTGAATGCGCTCCTCCAACGACTTTTGCGGGGCATCGCTTTTTTGATTGAAAACGCCGCGTGAAATTTCGCCGAGAACAACCTCCTGCGAGGGGCGCAGCAACTCAAAACCGCCGTATAAAGCGGCAGTAATAAAAATCGCAACAATAGGGTATGAATAGCGGCGTTTCATTCCACCAATCTATCAGTCATGATTTTCTGCGCAAGTCAGCGAAGGCCTTACCCATCTTACACAGCATCGAATTATGCGAGATACGAGAATCCTCCTTCTCCACCAGTCTTCGATCCTGAGGTCTCAGACCGAAGGGCTGGCGGATTCGGACGGACAAGTCGAACTCGTGCCTTTTGCTCTTGCCCTCCCATCTTTGAAATTTGTTTGATGCGGGATACGAGAATCGAACTCGTATTTCCTGCTTGGGAAGCAGATGTTCTACCATTTAACTAATCCCGCATGAAATACCATTTAACTAATCCCGCATGAAAAGATGGGAGGTGAATGAAGCAAACATACTGCCACTATACGAATCTCGCGTGTACTGCTACGGAGGATGGAGGAAGTTAATGTCCTGCCTCTAAACCATGACCGCGCGCTGTGTTCCGCTAAGAGGAAAACGATCTGCAACCGAATTATTGAATTCCCTTAGCCCCTGCAATTGTATTTAACTGCTTCCTGGTCAGCGGCCCGACCTCTCCCACAGCTTCCAATTTATATTTAGTCTGGAAACGCTTGACTGCCCGAAGCGTGGCGGGGCCGAAGTAGCCGGTTACGAGCCCCTCCGGATAAACTGCGGCGTCTGTCGCCAGAATTTTCTGCAAAAGCGTTATTTCCGATCCCCGATTGCCGTAGCGAAGGCGCTTCGCCAACTGGCCGGCAGATTTTGCCGCGGCAGTAGAAGCGGCCGCCCCGACAGATTGGATGGACGTGGTGGCGGTAGCGGTTGCGGTCGGCGGCGTAATGCCTGCCGGGTTCCCAAGCACGATAATTCTTAACGTTCGCGCGCGCACGCCGTCAAACTCCGTTGATGTGACGGCCGGAATCAGCGTAAACAATAGCTCCTGCGGCACATTGGTGGGATTTTTGAGCGAGATGATAAAAGTCCCCGACTCGCCTAAGATGTCGCTAAAAATCATCTGACCGCATTTTAGCGTAGAAGTGGCTGTCAGCGAGGAGGTTGCGGTCACGCCGTTGGGACATGTAATTTTAAAATTCGCGCCGACGCTGTTTTGGATGTCCCAGGAAACTTTTGTCTCCTGATTGGGTTTTAGAGTTTGTTCACCAAGCTGAAAAGAAATGATCGTGGGATTTCGGGTATCCGGCTTAGGTTTCACCGTGACTTGAATTGATTTTGAATGCGTGCCGTCGAAGGCGCCCGACCCGGTTTTGGGCACTAAGCGAAAGGTGGCGAACGACGACTCGAGCGAAGATGTTAGGAGCTGGAAGGTCTGTGACCCAGAACCTGATAAATCGCTTCCGAACAACGGCTGCTGATTACAGGGCACGCGCGGCCGCGAATCGTCAACGATCGTAGGCGTAATCTCATCGGGACAATAAAGCGTCATGTTCAGCTTATCAACCTCGGGCGCGACCCAGGTGAAGGTAAGCTTATCGCCGGAAACCACCGTGGTGCTTGAGACGGAAAAATCGGTGATGGGGTTGGGATCGGCCCCCACGGTAAAACTCGCGGTTGATTGGCCGATGCTTTCGCTGCCGTCGGAATTCAACGGGATCAGTTTCGGCGAAAGAGTGACGGGACTGCCGCTGGTATTAGTGGCGCCGATAATCACGCTGTCTATGGTGCCAAAACCAGTAAGTTTAGTGTCGCAGGCGATAAGCCCGCCGCTTTGATTTTTGTAATGAATCCCGCTACCGGAACCGACACAAGGCAGAAGCACCGAGGCCCCACTCGAATTAGTAACTTTCCATGACAGCGTAACGGTTTGGCCGGAATTGATGGAAGAGGGCGACACCTCAAAATATTGCGTTACCGTCTGCGCCGACGCCATCGCCGGCAGGCCTAGAGCGAGAAATATAACAAACTTGAAATTTCGAAAAAAGAATGGGATCATTATTAAGAAATTCTATGCTTCCCGGAGTTCTTTTTCAATCAGGGTGCGAAGCATCGCTGGGTTAGCCTTTCCCTGCGACAGTTTCATGGCCGCGCCGACCAGCGCCTGAATGGCGTTGGTTTTGCCATTTTTGATCTCGGCTGCGATGGCGGGGTTTTCAGCAATGACCTGTTTGGCAATCTTCCCTAACATTTCCCCCGAACTTTCCTGGCCGAGATTTTTATCGCGGATGATCTCTGACGGGTCTCCGCCTTTGCGAAACATAATTTCCAAGACTTTCTTGGCGGCAGCCGACGAAATCTTATCTTCATAAACAAGCGCCGCGAGCTCCGCAAAATTTTCCGGCGTTATCAGCGTGTCGGAAACTGCGCTTTCGGTCTCATTGCGCAGTTTCTGAAAATCGGAGGTAAGATAATTCGAAGCTAGCTTTATAACTTTATCGCGTTCGACGCGATCCCCCATCGATGAAATCCACTCCGCCATTTCAGAGACTACTTTCTCAAAATATTCCGCCAACTCCCGATCATTGATAAAAAGCTCGATGGTTTTTTCGTCCAGCTTGTATTCTCCCGCAAACCGCTTTCGTTTCGCGCCCGGCAACTCGGTGAGTTTGGCGCGAATTGATTGGAGCCAGGCTTGATCAAGCACCAGCGGAGGAATATCCGGCTCCGGAAAATAGCGGTAGTCCGTCGCGCCTTCTTTCGCGCGCTGGGAAAATGTAACCCCCTTAGTTTCATCCCACCCACGTGTTTCCTGAATCACCTTCTCGCCTTTCTCCAAAACTCCGGTTTGGCGTTTAATCTCGTATTCAATGGCTTTTTCGGCAAACTTAAAAGAGTTGATGTTTTTCACCTCCACCTTCGTGCCGAATTCTTTCATTCCCTTTGGCCTCACCGAAACGTTGGCCTCCACGCGCATCTGGCCTTTTTCCATATCTGCGTCCGAGGCGCCTGTATAACGCAATACCAACTGCAGTTCCTCGCCGAAACATCTTGCCTCTTCAGCGCTTCTTATATCCGGCTCGGTGACAAGCTCCATCAACGGCACGCCTGCGCGGTTAAAGTCAACGGCGCTCGATTGCGATTTCGAGTCATGCGACAGCCTACCAGTATCTTCTTCCAGATGCACCCGCGTGATTCGTATATGGCGGATAGAGCCGCTGGAGATCGCAAATTCCAAATATCCTCCCTTCACCAACGGATCCTCGTACTGCGAAATCTGGTAACCCCTGGGAAGATCGGGATAAAAATAATTCTTGCGATCGAAATGCGACCGCTCGGGAATCTCGGCGTGCAAAGCCATGCCGACTAGAATCACTTTTTCAATCGCGTCTTTATTCGGCACAGGCAAAGTCCCCGGGTGCGCGAGACACACTGGGCACACGTTTATATTCGGATGTTTTTCGTCCGGATCATTTTTGCAATCGCAGAACATCTTGGTCTGCGTTTTCAACTCCGCATGTATCTCAAGTCCGATGACCGGCTCATATTCCATACTCGTCTTGTTGATTATCTAGCCGCATTTTATCTCTCCGCCTCATCTGTACCAATAGACTAGTCTATCGGTACAGATAGAATGATTGCTAAACTTGCGTCTCGCGCCCGTCGGTTGTGGCGCGTCCTCCTTGCCATTGGCCGCGATACGCCGCGGCCTCCCCTTTAATTTCAAAAAACATAATATTGATATAACGCGCGCCGAGCTCAATTTCAACGGGTACACCTCCGGCGTTGTAGATTGCGGGGTGCAAGGTGCCGGAATATCCCGGGTCGGCTACCGACACCCGAGTGATGATGCCGGAGCGATGCAGGGTTGTGCGAGGCTTCGCAATCACCAGAAGATTTAGAGGCACGTTTAAACGCTCGATGGTTTCGGTCAGATAATATTCTCCGGGCCGGATCGTAACGGATTCTTTTTTCGCCGAGTCATATTCTGCCGCCAATTCCACCTCCGGCGTCTCGCGCTCCGCAACTCCGAGGAATCCTTTTCCCTTTAAACGAAAAAGTTTGCCGAGCCGCAAATCAAATCCGGCGCCTTCGGGATTAGTTAATTCCCTCTCCGAAAGATTTTCAACAAGTTTAATTTCACGCACCAATCGCAAAAGTTCTGAAACTCCAAGGATCATAGCAAAAGTAGGTTAGCATAATATATAAATATGTCATATCGTATCCTCCTTCGTCTTGCGGGCCGGAAGCCGCGGCAGGAGTTGTAGTAAGATCGTGTCAGCGATTGAGTCGAGAGATCGAGAGGCATCAACTACTGCGCAGTTCGCATTGACGGTTTGGCAAAGAGCGAGATAATTCTTGCGTACTAATGAGAGTTTATCAATCTGTTCAAAATGGTCATTCCCTTTCGAAATATTTTTCAGTCTTTCAAGCGCTGTCTTTGCCGGCAAATCAAAAACGAACGTAATGTCGGGTTTCAAGAAGTCTCCGTTGAAAATTTCGTTATGCAGGTTTATTAGGTCATCCAACGCGTTCGAAATCATTCCGTAGGCCAGCGTGGAAAGCCAGTAGCGATCAGCCAAGACGATTTCTCCGCGACGTAGCGCCGGCTTAATCTCGTTTACTACGTGATCATATCTGTCTTCCACATAAAGCTTCTGCAACTCCAAATTACTTATCATGGGCAGTTCGCCGTGCAGGATTTTATAGATTTTTCGGCCCCATGGGCTCTCACGCCGCGGTTCATGCGTTATTAAACATTTAAATCCGGACTCCGCTAGCCGCCTTTCCACGAGCGGCAAAACCGAAGATTTGCCGCAGCCATCAATGCCCTCAAAAGCGATAAAGTATCCTGTGTTTTCTGGCATGCTTCTCGATTGTACAACATTCGAAAAAACAACCTGTGGATTTCTATAAAATCAGCCTGTCCCAGATGTACATCTGGGACAGGCTGGCCGCGCAGGCGCCGCTACGCCGCGCGGAAGTGCTTCGAAAGTCGCGGCCCCCTCTGGCTCACGTAGTGAGAACCGGTCTTTCCGTAGAGTACACGCGGGACTTCGCGCATGCGCTCGTACGATATCCGGCAAACTGGCGCCCCCTCGGTGATGATTTCATTTCGGCCAAAGGGGCGAACCTCTAAGACAAGTGCCACGCCCTCTGGCTTCCCATCTTTCCACCCCCACCCCGGATCAATAAACCCGGCGTAGTGGGAGCGAAATTCGCCTCTTCGGTGATCAACCGCGGCCATTTCACAGGCGAATTCCGGCGGGACACAAACCGCCTCCCGCGTCACAAAGATGTAGAATCTCCCGTTCTCCAAGACCAAGCGGCCGTTCTTTGGCTTCTCGATCGGATCGAAAAAGCTGTGCGGACTATGCTGCCTTTTGTTGAAAACAAGGACTTTCTCTTGCTGTTCGAGTGTCTTCGCCCTCCACGCCACGACATCCAAATTACTGAAGTCTGCAGTGAGACCGAGCATCCCGTCACCCTCGGTTGTGGGGATCTCTTCATAGGGAACGGGGCTGCCGCTCCTCCGCAAAAAGCCGTACTTCTGGTAGGCGATCTGCATCTCCGTTTCGTCGAGCTTGGTATCACGATCGAACAGCCGAAGCTGTGACAACTGATCGCCAGGTCCAAGTTGGACGAGGAAATGTCCCGATGAGATCATGAACCAGAGGTCACCGCAGAATCCATGCGGCATGGTATCGTAGCTTGACACTCCATCGGCGACCAGTCTTGCGTGTATATCATTCCTTCCAGTGGAGCTTTTGGCATTAACATGGCCATAAATCGCTTTCGGAAATTTGACGGACTGCCCCGCCTTAATCAGATACGTGGCGCCGGGCTCGAGGGGCTGATCCAGATTATGGCGAAACATAGTGATTTCTTGCCGCAGCTCTTTGATACTCTGACCTGGCCGCGGCAACGCTGAGCCGCGAACACGGTACGCATCTTCTGCGATCGACATGTCGGCGCTTGCCGGCTGAAGCTGACCTGTAAAACCCCGAAGCTGATCGGATTCGATCATTGCCTCCATCTCCTGAATCGGAAGCGCACCAGCCTTTCGCATCTGCCTTCCTCCTCGTTAATTTGTTATTTATTCTTAGATTGTCAGCGAACCAAAACGAAAACCGTGCTATTGGTATAGCACAGTGTTTTTTAAGCGTCTAGTTGAAAAAAGAGGCCTAAATAACTTCCTTTAAAAAGGTCACGAGCGAAGATAGCTTTTCCGGAAACCTGCCTGCCGCTTGCCTGCTGGTGGGGCAGGCAAGCGCTCGCGCAATATTCCAACGTTCTGCAGAACGTTGGAATATTCTTAGAATACCTTCTCATCTCCCACACCATTTGGTGGAAGGAAGCAATGATAAGCGTGGCAAAGCAAAAAAATCCGCGCTCGCGGATTTTTTGCTGTTTTTCAGAAAGCTGTCAAGCTACTCCACCTCGATCCCCATACTTCTAGCTGTTCCTGCAATGATTTTAGCGGCTTGGTCCACGTCGTTGGCGTTTAGGTCGGGCATCTTGCGCTCGGCAATCTCGCGGACTTTCGCCATCGAGACTTTTCCAACTTTATTTTTGTTCGGCTCACCTGAACCTTTTTCCACACCCGCAGCTTTTCGCAATAAATCGGAAGCCGGCGGCGTTTTTAAAACAAAGTCGTAGGTACGATCAACATAGACCGTAATTTCTACCGGAATAATATCCGCACCTTTGTCAGCGGTGGCTTCGTTGAATTTCTTTACGAATTCGCCGATGTTTAGCCCATGCTGACCCAAAGCCGGGCCGATGGGCTGGGCCGGCGTGGCTTTACCTGCGGGGATTTGAAGCTTGACGATGGTTTTTATTTCTTTTGGCATGTTTGTTTGACTGAAGCCGAAAGACAAAAGTTAAAAGCTAGATTAATCGACGGCTTTCGTCGTTCAGATTTGGACATTTAGCCTACGCTATAATTTTCGTATCTGCAATGAATCCAGTTCCACCGGCGTGGACCTGCCAAACATATTGACCAGCACCTTGATTTTGCCTTTTTCCTCGTCCACCTCCGAGACCTTGCCGTCAAAATCCTTAAAAGGTCCGTCGGTGATTTTGACCGCGTCTCCCGCGCTAACGTCAATTTTAAACCTCGGCTCGTCCACCCCCATGCGCTTTTGCAAAATCTCCATCTCCTCCGATAAAAGCGGCGTCGGAGTCGTGCCGGAGCCGACAAAACCCGTGACGCGAGGTGTATTTCGCACTGCATACCACGAATCATCAGTTACGATCATCTCGACCAAAACATACCCTGGATAGATTTTTTCCTCCACGGTTTTGCGCTTGCCGTTTTTGATCTTGATCTTTTTTTCAGTCGGCACCAGCACATTGAAGATCTTGTCCCCCATGGCCATGGAGTCTATGCGCTGACGCAAATTGCGGGCAACAGCATCTTCATACCCCGCGTAAGTATGAACTGCGTACCAGTTTCTGCCGAATTCTCCGGTTTGCTTTGGCATAATGCGATCTGAAAGCTAAAAGACTAAAGACTAAAGCTTGAAAATGAAAGACGAATGACTAAAGCTAAAAGACGAAAGCTTAAAGATAGAATCATTATTTGCGATACAATTTTTTTGCCAAAGCCTTAAGCTGTGCGGCAAGATGACCAGCATCTTGATATAACTCTTGGAATTTATTATCGCGTATTAGATGAGTATCACTTGCTAGATATAAACTCGCGACCGTTTCATTAAGCGATCCGATCGCCATCTGGACAAATCTTCGAAAATCTGCGTCCGATTGTCGTTCACTGCCTTCTGCGATATTGAGCATGATTGAAACAGCAGAGCGACGGACTTGGTTTGTTATTCCGAATAACTCTGATTGCGGAAACGTATGTGTGATAACATAAATCTCGTTTGCGAATTTCCGCGCGCGCTGCCATACGTCAAGTTTCTCAAATTTGAAATATATGCTTTCGGCGTTCGTCATTTGTCTTTCGGCTTTTATAGAACAAATCTATTAAGCAAAAACGCAAACACTAAATCGAACCCGCCGAGAAAAAAGGCTACGGCCAGCGACACGAAAATTACGGCGATGGTGTATTTCGCCGTTTCTTGCCTGGTCGGCCAGGTAACTTTTAGAAGTTCGATCCGGGCCTCTTTGATGTAGTTGACGAAGCGTTGGAACATAATATGACCAAGGCCGAAAGCTTAAAGACTAATGATAAAGGACAAGAGCTTTTGTCGTTTATCATTCAGCTTTCATAATTTATCTTTTAGCTTTTGTCCTTCAGCTTTTGACTTTTATGGGTTTTTTAAAAGGCCTCGCGGCCCCCCAATACTGATACCATCTTAGATGCGAAACTCGGCCGTGTCAATAGCATGCATGGGAGAAAACTCGCGGCCAGCGAATATAAGGGAGGATTTTCTGTGGGGATGAACCCGAATTTTATAGGAACAGACCTAAGTCTCTCGCCGTCGGTGTATGGGAAACATTCGTCAACATAAAGCGGCTGCATCTTGGGGATCGAAACAACGACTGCGGGTATATTCAAAGGTTTTAAGTCGTCGCGCGTGATATCAACCCAATACGTTGAAAGCTTTAATTCCTCCAATTTATTTTTTAAAAAGTTGAGGCGCGCAGCCGTACTATCAAGAGAAAGTGCGGACGAAAACCTATCCTCAAAATACGCAAGTGGTTTCCGCTCGCCACGGATCAGAATTTCTATATCTTTTATGCGCTCCCGCGGCCACCACCAAAAAACACGTGTTTTCAGCGCGATATGACCGTGCCTTAAGAGCTCATCGCTGGCCCCACGTTTTCTCATGAGAGTCCGCAGATAAATAGCATCAGCGGCCACGCCGTCAACTATATCATTGATGTCAAAACCAGCTTTGGTGCCAACCGTGACCGCCGGCCCGATCCCGGTTCTATCTATCGCGATCCCAAGAAACGCAGGTACATTTATGTCGGTTGGCAAACATACCAGATACAGCTCAAGCCGATGTCGTTTAAACGCCCTCGCGATCATCCGCAGTTTGGCTGACGGCGCATCCTCAAAATCTAAGAGTTCGGGAGCAAGCTGATTAAGCCAGGTTATCATATATGCATCTCTCTCTACGACCTCAAGAATCCCTGAAAGGATTGCGTCATCAAGGGTCTTGCCTGCGGCGGCTCCGGTGCTCAACAGAAAACGCAATAATGGTTCCTTATGGTTGGTTGGCGAATATGCAAGCGAGACAAGCTGCAAGGGAATATAGGCGCTTTTATCATCGAGGAATGAATTTGCTCTCGTCCACCTGAATTCTGATTGCTCTTTGAAACTTAACGCCGCTTGTGGATGATATTTTCTGAATGAATCGGATTTCTCGATTCTTGCCCGGGTCGCAGTGTTCACCCCGCTCAACTCATCCAATGAAACGGCCGTATCGCCTAAGTCTTTTGGGGAGGCAGTCACCGCATTTGGCGGAGAGAATGAGAATAGCGACATACGCTCAACCGTTTCGCCTAGGGCTTTCGCTAAAGCGGCCCCTTCATCAAAAAACGATTTACCAACACCCGATGAGCCGAAATTCCCGTCCATGTCTTTTTGCGGAACAACAGATAGCGCAACAAGTCCCGGCTCATCGTGGAATTGAGCTATGCGATGTTCGACGCCGCGAGCGAGGCCGTTTTTCTTCATCCAAATGATTTTTTTAAAGTGACTAACGAGATCAAGCGACAACTTCTTTGCGCCAGCAAAGCGGTTGAAAATCTCTGGAAAACCGCCAAACAATACCATCTCCGCGTATTCCTGGGATGAGTATGGACGTGACGTCGGAAGATATACATTGGCTTTTGCTAGACCGTCTTTCATACTATTTCCCGACCGCCAAAGAGTGAACGAATGATTCCTCGACGCCGTCTATGCCGATAAATTTCTCAACAACCGTGTCCCGTATCCCGCTTACGGCGACGCATTTCAAATTAAGCGCCCCCGCCGCAAGGTACACGTTCTGCCCGATATGCCCGGCTTCAATTAAGATATGGCGGTAGCCGCGCTCGCCGTATTTATTCTGCATGCGCCAAAATACCGCCGTCAGCACCAGAAGCATGCTCGCATTTTTGCAATTCGGCAAAATGAATATCCGGCTCAATTCCTCATCTGTAAATGCGTGATCCAATAAAAAATCGAGTTGATGCGTTTCCGGATCATAGTGATATATGCCGCTTTTTATATTTTTACCCGAGCGCAGGATAAAGGGATAAATTTCTATGGGAAATCTCGCACCTGCCGAGGGGTGGGCGCGCCGCTTTCTATTCTCATCCATCAAAGACGTCTCGCCGCATGAGAATCGCAAAAGATTCGACAACTCACTAATTGACATGGCTTCGGACGAAAAATCGCTTCGGGAGAGTCGTTCTGCAATGGCGCTAAAAATAGGGCGCGAGGACGCGCTGGTATCCTGCGGCAGAACAATTTTCGGCGTTCGCGGATACTTTTTATAGTACGTCGTGTGCCATTCCTGCGGTTCTGTTTTAATAGCCCCCTTCTTGGGGGGCATAGCATCCGGGGAGTTCTTAGAAGCCAGATGAAATAATTTGGAAAATGAGATATCTTCTTCTTTTTTCATTGTTTACTTTGAAACGACGATTATTTCATTCCGCACTGCCACAACAGCTGCAACAACTACCGCCGCCATCTCCACCACCTCCGCCTCCTCCATCACCAACACACCCGCACGAAGCGCCTGCGGCATCACCAGCCGCAGCGGCATCAGAAGCCGCGGCTGCAGCAGCGGCGGCAACGCCTGCCGCGGCAGCCTCTCCAATATCCGCTGAAGTTTCTCCAAGACCAATCGCTCCTACGGCTGGAGATGCCGATGGGGCAGCAGCATCGGCAGCAGCTACGCCTTGTAGCCCCAACGTTACATCTTGAACATCCACTGGATTCACGTCGGGAACAGTTACGGTACCCACCGTTACATCAACGGTTTGATTGGTTGTATCTTCATCGGGCGGATTTAGGTTATGCGGAATATTTTGACGCATAACCCTAAATGCTTCATTGAGTTGAGCTGGAGTCAAATTGGGATTAAGACTTGCCAAGGTCCCCCCTTGGGGCGAGCTGATAGTAAAAGACTGCCCACTGCTAAGGGCGCCAACCTGCCCCCCAAGAACGCCCGCGCCGAAGCTTACATTGCCGATCTGGCCGGGACCGGGAATGCCTCCGATAAACGAACCGCCCATCGCAGCAACAGCGGCTGCCGGGGTCGTGATAGTTGTGATATTGGTATTTACTCCGGAATCAGACGCCATTGTTTCAGCAGCAATTACATTGTTCACAATCGCCTGAAGCTGGTTAGTCAACGCGTTCATGTCTGTCTGTGGATTAATTTCTCCAGCTCGATATCCTTGGTAGGCGATTTGCGTCGCGATATTCTGTTGCATCGAAAGCAACGATGCATTCGCTTGAGACTGATTGAATCCCCCCATAAAAGCTGCTGACACAATACCGATCGGGGCGGGTGCAGGTAAAGCGAGAGCTGCGATTCCGATGCCGGCCGCCACCACGGTTTGCGTCGTAGAAAGATTGGATTGCCCAAAAAGCCCAAATGTCCCAAAAGAAAGCGCCGTATTAAAAGCAGCGCCGAAAATACTGCCTTGACCGGCGCCTAAACCGCTTGCGGGTATGCCGAAAGACGTTACACTTGCTAGCGAACTATCTGATGACGCTACGGCGCCCGCTCCAGATGAAGAAGCATCGCCTCCTCCCCCTGAACCAAAATTCGCTGCCGCCGCATCAGCCAATATTCTCTGATCTAATGAAGAAAGTGCGCCGGCCGCTTCTATCGCTAAAGCCGTAGCTGCCGCCGCGCTTGAAGAATTGGGAGCAACAACATTAGCGATAACCGCGCCGGAAACTGCCGATGCGGCTCCCATAATGCTCCTATTAGCATCGTTACTTGCTACGGCACTGTTAGTTTCTGCCGCGGCGTTTGCAGTCAGGTTAAGAGCCGCATTGCCAGCCGCAATACTCCCCTCCGAGGTAGATAAAGGGATGGCTATAGAATCCCTAAGTATACTAGCCGCTGATGTTATAAGAACTTCCAGTTCGCTGGGGAGAGTCGCATTCGCGGTACTAGTTGAACTGCCCGCTGTCTGACTAAGTACGGCAGCCTGCATGGCAACAACCGCCGCGGGCGCTGTAACAATCGGAGCGGCTGCTAAGGATGTAACGCCCGAAGTTTGCCCCGCGGCATTTACCGCACCAGCAGAAACTACAGCAACCGGCGCAGCCGCCGAAGCGCTTGCGGCAGTTGCTTGCGTTCCTGTTTGCGCTTGTGCCGGTCGAGGTTTGGTACACTCCGCCGGGATAAAGACTTTGAGCGCCTCTCGGAAGTTCAGCGGCAGCGATTTGGCTGACGGTAGTGGTCGCGTCGCGCGCAACATCCAGAAGATCGACAACGGCGTCAATCGTCTGGGTTTGGGAAGAGGCGGCAGCAATCCTGATTGAGAGCTTTTTGGCCTCGGCGGCGTAAGACTTAAGATGTTTCGTATCTTCCCCTGATACTTTCGCGGCCTTTTGGTTTTGGGCGTACTGATTAACCGATACCGCAAGCTGGCCCAGCGATACGGAGAGCGCGTCAATCTGCGGCTGGATTTTATTCTTTAAAACTTGGGTGTTTTTCGCTAGAATTTTATTGTTTAATGTAAACTGAAGGATAGCAGAATTTGATGCTTCTTTAATTGGATGGTTTATTAATCCGAAAGAGATTTTTTCGACTGGGTTGGTTTTTATATTATCAAAATAGATAAACCCTTTTCCGTCAACTACTCTCCACCTTTCAGGTCCGACCGAAAAAGTAAAGTCGATTCCGTCGACAAAACGGACTCGATGCGGTCCATGGTCAAGAGTTGTAGGAAAAGTTTGAATTAACTTGCCTAATTTTTTGCTCATCATGAAAAGCGGTGAAAAGCGAGGAATTAAATTACTATAATAGGAGGCAGTAAACTCGGTACTATTTACAAAAAAGTGGTGTTCAAGTTCATGAAGTTTGATTTGGTAAGGCAATATTACTCCCAAAAGCTCTACAAACAATCCCAATATTGCAAGTGGATAAAAGAAAAAGATTTTATTTAGTTTTGAAATTTTGGTAAATAAATATCCAACAATAATAAGCCCGAAAGGAATAATTGGAGTAAGGTATCTCGGTCCCCAACTTGACTCGCCATGCCAATAGGCGGCAACTCCTTGATCTGGTGCACCCAGGGAATATTGGGATGCAAAAAATAGAACATAAATAACAAAGAGAGATAGAAAAACAGCAAGTTCAGGAATAATTTTGGATTTAATTTTGTGCCAAAATAAAATGATTATTAATATAATAGGTGAGTAAATAAAAAAGCTTCGACCAGGACTAAAGAGTTGTCCCCAAATGCCTTCAAAAAATACTCCGATAGGGACCGAGAAGAAGGATTTTGTGGTTGAAGACAAATAAGAAACCGATGCGAAGTTGGCACTTCCCGTTGCTCTTAGGTTTTCAAACCACAAATAAGTCAAAGCAAAAGGTGCAACTCCTATTAAAAAAAATAAAGCGTCTTTGATTGTTATTAAAATCGTCTTTGATTTTATGAGCAAAAAATAGTAGAGAAGGTAGGGTAGAATTGCTAGTACAAAAGTTTGGTTATAGGTTATGGACATAATTCCAAAAGAAATACCGGAGGCTATAAGCAAAATTGGCTTTTTTCGACTTGAATATATTTTT
>Ga0076058_105_pt1 | contig 21747 bp, 25 predicted proteins | sample RifGroB1_FD_68089 | JGI IMG/M metagenome (GOLD analysis project Ga0076058, IMG submission 68089) | Parcubacteria bacterium GW2011_GWB1_52_7
CGGCGCGGCGTTAAAAGCGGCCGGACCGGGAGGACAGGCCGCGGCCGGCGCGGTCTCGATAGCCGACCGAGCGCCGGGTTCGGATATTCTGTATGTCGCGCTTGGGGGAATAACACCTGTAATCTACCTGTCTGCCCTCTGGTATAACAACCGCTGAATCTAAATGATAAGATGGAAACACGGATTATGAATGCTCGCGCGAAGTTTATCCTCGTTATCGTATCTGCCGCGCTTTTGGTTTTTGCAACGGCGGCGGTCTTAGTCGCAGCGAGCAGCCCATCGGATGCTCGAGCGCAAACCGCCACCTCTTCGGTTGTTATTCTGGGCATCTCCCCCAACCCGCCCGTAACCGACGATATCGCCGCCATAACCGCCACATTGGACGATCAAAGCGAAGCGACGGCCGATTTTCGGTGGTCAATTAACGGTGCGCCGCGCCCCGATCTTTCCGGCATCGGTAAAAACGTCGCCGTCTTCGTGACTCAATCAACTCCCGGAACGCTTCGGGCAAGCGTCGATGTTACCAAGTTGGGCGCGACCGTCTCCGTTAACAAGAGTTTAACGTTCCAACTGGAGTTATCGGAGTCCACTAAGGCCTTTCAGAACTTACAAAATCAAATCGACGAGGCGCGGCTGGAAAAGGGGAGGGTTGAATCCGAGGTTACCATTACTCTCGGATACACCCCCGAAAATCCGGGTCCGAACGAAATAGTTTCGCTTTCGGTAGGCTCGTTCCAATTCGATGTCGCAAGCGCGGACATCGCTTGGCTATTCAACGGCCGGCGCGTTGCGTCAGGCCGCGGCGTCAAATCCGCGACCGTAACTCTGGGACCGGCCGGCTCCTCGAATGATGTTAGCGTGATCGTTAATCTGACCGATGGGCGCCGCGTGGAGAAATCGGCTACAATTGTCCCAGCGGCGATTAATTTTTACTGGTGGACCGATTCTTATGTGCCGCTTTGGTACAAGGGCAAGGCCCTGCCCGCGCCCGGCACAACTATATTAATCCAGGCGCGTCCATCTTTTTCAGACAGCCTATCAAGCGCGCTGGTGTATGCCTGGTCGCTCAATAACTCCGCGGTGCCTTCGGCGTCGGGCCCCGGGAAAAACGTCTTTCCTTATACTGCGCGATCTGCCGGCGGGTTAACCGACAGGATTGCTGTGCGCGTCTCGAATATTTCACAAACCATCAACCAAGAGGCGGGGTTCCGAGTACCGGCCGCCGAGACCGAGACGATTATTTATGAATCGGAGCCGCTCGCGGGAATTAATTCGGCGCGGGCGCTGGACCAAGTCATACGCCCGGCCGGGAAAACCGTTGATGTTCTGGCGGAACCGTTCTACATTCCGCGATCGTCGCTCAAAACGCTTCGCTACCAGTGGTCGCTAAACGGCAAAACCATATCCACGGAGGGCACCAGGAGGCCCGATCTTTTCACCCTTACATCAAGCCGCGACTCTTCCGGGCCGCAGGATATCTCGGTCTCGCTCGAAGACCTGCGAAACACCGTCATTCGGGCGGCACGATCAGTTCGTATAACCTTGGAATAGCGTATGCGATACGGCAACTTACTAACCATCGCCTTTTTCATAGCCATCGCTGTGCTGATTCTAGTCACGCCGGTTTCGGGTTTCGCGGCAACCGATAACCCGGGAGGCACCGCCGCCCCGAATAGCGGCGGCGCCGGCAGCGGCTCTTCAGTAGAAAAAGAAGAAAAGTTTTTCGAGGGATTAAAGAATTTCTATCTCCTGGGGTTATCGCTTGTTGGCATATCGGCGCTTTTAATGATTGTTTGGGGCGGCATAGACTATGTCGTCGCCGGCGATTCAACCTCGCGCGTCGAGGCGGGCCGGAAGAAGATTACTAACGCTCTTTGGGGAATTTTTATCGCGGGGATTTCATACGCTCTGCTCTATACCATCAATCCGGATCTGGTAAAATTCAGAATCGGAACGGTCCAGGATTACAGGTCTCAGAATAAGTAATTGCATGCTTTAAAAATCCGTAAAGACCCATGACCAGAACCACCAAAACAATTCTTACTATCGGCGTCGTTGTGATTATATCAGCCGTCATCGCCGGCGCTGCTTTATATTTCATCGGCGACGGAAGCGTCCAGCAGGGTACGCGGCGCACATTTTTGTTTTTCCCCGGCGGGGGAGACACCGGAATCGACGGGGGGGCGGGATCTCCTGCCGCAGAGAACAACGGCGGCTCATCTGCTGTTTTGGCTGAAGCGGGGCTTTTGCAAATCGTAAAAGAGCCGGTTATCGGGCCGGCGCTCGCTAAAGATGAATCGAAAATTTTATTTTACAAACGCGCTGGCGGAAACCTTTTCCGTGCCGGACTTGACGGTCAAGGCGAGGAAAACGTCTCGAACCTAACCGTTGTCGGCATTACCGACATCGAGTGGTCGCGCGACCGGGAGCGAACAATCGTTTCTTATATAGAAGACGGCGCGCTGAAGCGATTTATCCAAACGGTGGCTACGGCCACCACGGCCTTCCTGCCGCAAAATATATCGGCGCCGCAATTTTCGCCGGATGCAACTAGCCGCATTGCCTACACCGAGGTTACAACTTCGGGCTCGCGGCTGATTATAGCCGACTCTAGAGGCAAAAATCCGAAAACCGCCTACTTCAACCAGATTCCGGACTTCCGCCCTTCGTGGGACGAGCCTTCGACAATAATACTCGCTACTCCTCCAACCTACGCCGTTAGCAGTCTTTCCGCGCTTGTCACGGTGGGAAAAACTTCGTCCGGTTTTATTTCAGGAGCCGGTCTTGGGATCTTATCCGACAACAAGGGGTTCCTTTACGCCGTAAGCGCCGTGTCTTCCGATACCGGTAGAATTCTCCCGCTCCGTCTCGTTAATCGCAAAGGTGAATCGGTTGCCGAAACCAGCGTCGCGACGCTTGTTGACAAATGCGCGTGGGACATTGCCGGCGAGTGGCTCTACTGCGCCGTACCGACAAACGCCGGTGCGAGCCTCCCGGACAATTGGTATAAAGGAAAGGTACAATTCTCGGATCGTTTGGTGAAAATAGATTCGCGAACGGGGAACGTGTTGGGGTTGGGCGTGGAGGCCTCGTTCCTCGACGCCGTAAACCTTTTCCTAGACACCAAAAATCAATACCTCTTCTTTGTGAACAAGGCCGACTCGACGCTCTGGCGGCTGGAGCTGGAAAGATAAAATTAAAAACCTAAAACGTAAGTATAAAAATTTTGGGAGCGCTTGAAGCACTGCGTTCATTTTAATATTGAATTCTTTAATCAGGGGTAGGGCTTAATCACCACGCGGCGGGTGCGGCCCTCGCCGGTTGACTCGGTGGTGATGTCGGGATACTCAGCTAGGGCCATGTGAATAATCCGCCGCTCGAAAGCCGACATTGGCCTTAGTGAAATTTCTTTCCTATACATGCGGACTTTCTTGGCTACGGCTTTCACCTCGTCTCTGAGCGCCTCGGCGCGGTGGAGCTTGTAGTCGTTGATGTCCAAGCTGAAAGGCGGCGCGTCGGGGTATTTTCTCTGGGCAACGCGCTTTACGAGATATTCAAAATCAAACAGGTTCGCGCCGTGCTCGCCGATTAGATATCTGGCGTCGTTCACGATGATATTAAAGCGCAACCCAAAATAAAGCGACTCCTCGGCCGCCACCTCGGCGTCTTTGGCGAAAAACGCGAGAAAGTCTTTTATTTCTTGGCGCATCTTGTCTTGGAATTCCTGCGGTAACACGGTGGTGTGATTACAAAATTTGCCTAAAGCCTAGCCGCCCCTCGACGAAGCTCGGGGCGAGCCATGAAGTTCACGGCGCTGGAAAGCAACTCGGCGTTAGAGATACGCCTGCTTGTGGTGAGCTCACCGAGTCCGAGACTCTCAGAGTCGATGACTTGTCGAACCGTAGGCTACCAGGAAATGTTTCGGTTGTCTATTTGGCCACCGCTTTTTTAGAACGCCTAAGGAAAAATCCTTCTTGCTGCAAGACTCCCATAATGTTTAACACCGTCCAGTAAAGGGGGAGGGCTGCGGCGAACTTAAACGAGATTACGGTGATAACGATCGGCAGAAAGTAAATCGTCTGCGTCTGCATGGCGTGCGCGAACTGCGACTCGCCCGCAGTGCCCGCGGCGTGGCGCGGCATCAGATACCCTTGCAGAAATTGCGAGACCCCGGCGACAATCGCGAGCGGGATGCTTGGCTTGGCGAGGTCTAGAAAACCAAAGGCGATTTGGTTCACGGTTTCCGGGCGCGACACAAAACCGTACAGCGTCTCAAGCGCGCTGGGCTCCGCAATGTTGGAGAAAACGTGATACAGAGCAAAAAGCAGAGGCAGCTGTATCAGCGCGGGCAGACACCCCGAAAGCGGGTTGACGCCGCGGGCGCGATAGAGCTCCATTAATTGTTTCGCCTGCTCCTCCTTATTGTTTTTGTGTTTCTCCTGCAGTGCGCTTATTTCCGGCTGAAGCTCCGAGAGCGCCTTTTGTGCCCTTAGCGACTTTGCTACAAAAGGGTACAGGATCAGACGTATGAAAATCGTAAGCGCGATAATCGCAAGCCCCAGGTCGTCGTAGGGCAGCGCGCCGTATAGAAATATCAGCGCGTTAATCAGTGGTCTGTAAAAAATTTCGTTATAAAGCGCGAGCATGAGTTTGAATTACGCCGGGGTTTGATTCAGCGGGTCGTATCCTCCGGCGGCCAGCGGGTTACATCTTAAAACCCGGCGTATAGACACCACGCTTCCGCGCCAAAGTCCATATTGACGCAGGGCGCCGATCGCGTAAGTTGAACACGAGGGGTAATATCGGCAGCCGGCTGCTGGCCCCGCGAGCGCGTGCAGCGCCGGCGAAACAACGCGCTGGTAAAAAACAATGCAGAGCACCGCAAGTTCTTTGATCATGGGAAAAGGGTTTTCTGAAACTTAGAAATCTCCGCCAGCAGGGCGGGTTTCGCGCTCTTAAGAGCCTCGGGTTTCATAATTATAACGAAGTCTGCGGGGTAGGCGCCGATGTCGAGTCCCTGGCGGAGCCGTTCAACAACAAGTCTTCGCAGCTGGTTTCTGTCCACGGCTCTCTTTGAGACTCTTTTTGGCACCGATACCAGCGCCCGACCGGGGAGGGTCTCTTTTTTGTGGACGCGGGCGCTAAAAAGGGCGCTCTCGTATCGGAGGGAGCGCCGAAAGACGTTTTCTATATCGCGCTTTTTCCGCAACCGCTCGCTTTTAGGCAACGCCATGATCGCAACCGCTACGCCGTCAGTGTTTTTCTCCCCTTCCGACGTCTGCTTCGGACCACCGCCCGGCCAGATGCGCTTCGGCGGCGCGCTCGGAACCCATGGGTCTTTTTGCGTTTTCTCTTTTTTGGCTGATAAGTCACCGACATAACCATCCAATCATAGCACGAAACCTCCTCCCACACCTCGTGCACACCTTTTCCACAAAGCCTCAGAAAACTGCTCTCTTTTCATTAAGCCCTCGACACGTATAATGGTAACTACTTTTATCTTGTATCCAAAAGATCCCGCATGACTCACGATGAGCTCTGGCAAAACGCGCTAACCGAGATCGAGTTGAACCTAACCAAGGCCAACTTCATTACTTGGTTTAAACACACCGCGGTAGCCAACGTAGAGAACGGCGTCGTGACTCTTTCCGTGCCCAACGGCTTTGCTCGGGAATGGCTGCAGAGCAAGTACCATAAGTTTATCCTGCGTGCCGTTCGGAATTTGAATCACGAGGTTAAGGACGTGAACTACATCATCGGCCAGTACAAACCGGTTGGTGACAATAAAAAACGTCCCGGGCCTCACGAGAAACGGCGAATGTTCGAGGCGCCGATTGGTAATATTCCCGGCGCGGAAGAGGAGTTCTCCCTGCGCGACGCCGCGATCGATCCGGCCACCAACCTGAATCCGCGCTACACCTTTGAAAGCTTCATTGTTGGGTCATTCAACGAACTGGCGCACGCGGCCGCACAGTCCGTCATTAAAAACTTGGGCGGCGCTTACAACCCGCTTTTTATTTATGGCGGAGTCGGTTTAGGTAAAACGCATCTTATCCAGGCTGTGGGCAATGAGGTGCTGAAACAAGATCGTCTGCGTCGTGTTCTCTACGTCCCCACCGAGCGCTTTATGGGCGAGGTGGTTGAGGCGCTCTCCGGCCAATCCATGGGCCGACTGAAAGATAAATACCGCTCGGTTGATCTTCTTATAATCGATGATGTCCAGTTTATCGGGCGCACAGAAAAAATGCAGGAGGAATTTTTCCACATTTTCAACAACCTTTACCAGCACAACAAGCAGATCCTAGTGTCATCCGACCGGCCGCCGAAATCCATTCCAACCCTGGAGGAGCGTCTCCGCTCCCGTTTTGAGGGCGGCATGATTGCCGACATCGGCCTGCCCGACCGCGAGACAAGAATGATGATTTTAAAAAACAAGGTTGGCGCAAAAGGTGTTATTGTGCCCGATGATGCGCTCTGGCATATAGCAGACTCGATTAAAACCAATATCCGCGAGTTGGAGGGGGCACTAAACCGCGTAGTTATAAGTTCAAAACTCTCCAACAACCCCATTTCCTTGGAAGAAACAAAAAAGATTCTTTCCCATGCCGCGCAGGAGCCGCGCCGCTTCACCTCGTTAAAAAAAATCATGAAGGCCGTTTCTGAATTCTATGACGTAAGCGAGAAGGAACTTATAGACCACAGCCGTAGAAAGGAGGTGGTGCGCCCCAGACAAATAACCATGTACCTTCTCCGCGAGGATTTAAAAAGCTCATTCCCTTTCATTGGCGAAAAGCTTGGTAAAAAAGATCACACAACCGTAATACACGCCTGTAAAAAAATCACTAAAGAGTTAAAAGATAATCCCAGCTTAGATGATGAGCTTCATATTATCAGAGAAAATATGTATAGTTGATAATTCTGTGTATAAATACTGTACTAGGTTAGGAATAAACATCTAATAAATTAACTTAAAAAAATAAGTAAATAAAACATTAAATAATACTCCAGTATAAGGTTTATGTTTATTAACAGTTTATAAAACTGAAAATTAGTTTAAAGCTTTGTGTTTGAACTAAATTAACGGCGTTACACACATATTCACAGTAATAATAGTAATAGTAAGTTATATATATTTAATTATGGTTATTACCTGTATACGTTCAATATTAAAAGACGCTGTTAATATTATTGAGCGTTTTACTGGTAAAAACCCATCTTTACCAATTATTAGTAATATTCTTTTAAAAACGGAGCCGCAAAAACTAATTCTCAAAGCGACTAATTTAGAAATCGGCGCTGAAATTACCATTCCAGCTAAAGTTATAAAAGAGGGATCTATTACAATTCCGCCGCGCATCCTATCATCAATTCTTCAAACAATCACGGACGAAAAAATCTCACTTGAGGTAAAAAACCAAAAACTTCATTTAGAAACAGACTTAACTTCAACAGAGATTTACGGTGTAGACCCTAAAGATTTCCCCATTCTCCCAACAGTAAAACACGGAAATAAATTACAAATCCACAACAGTGCGCTGTTGCGCATTTTTTCTCACATTCTTCAGGTCATATCTATTTCTGACTTTAAACCGGAAATCAGCGGACTCTACATCAAGTCTGAAAAAACCACGTTAATTTTTGCCGGCACCGACTCGTTTCGTTTAACAGAAGAACGCACGTCCGATTTCCAAGGAGAAGATATCCAAGCGATCATTCCGTTGCGCCCACTACAGGAACTCTGGAAAATAGTTAGCGTGGCAGACGGTGAGACCGAGTTTATTTTCAGTAAAGACCAAGCGCTGATTAAAACCGGAAACGTTCAAATTATCACACGGCTTATCCAAGGGACATTCCCCGATTACACAAACCTTATCCCTAAAGAGTTTTCCACCACCATACGCGCGCCTAAGAACGACCTCTTGGCCGGCGTGAAGCTGTCGGGGGTTTTTGCGAGTAAACTGAACGACATCATGCTTTCCTATCAAAAAGACAGATTGGTACTCGAGATTGTGAATCCAGAAATCGGGAAGCACACCAAAGAAATCAAGGCGGAGGTGTTTGGTAAAAGCGGCCGCGTGGGGTTCAACCACCGCTACCTTTCAGACGCAGTTGATTCTATCGAGTCGGAAACTGTGTTTTTGGGCCTCAACGACGAAACCAAGCCAGCGGTGGTCAAGGACGAAGAAAACCCCACCCTCGTTTCAATTATTATGCCGCTTCGAATCTAGCGCGCCCGCGGGCTTCTTACACAACGATCCTTTATGCTGCGGCATCTAAAAGACGACATCAAAAACAAGTCCTACGCGCACCGCGCCTCGGAGATTGTTCGCCGCGACGAGGATCTACTGTTAAAAGTTAAAAACCTTTTGGGTAAAAACAAAAAAACCGCCGGGGATTCAATTCGCTCCGTGCTCCGGTCGCGAAACACCATTGTGATCCGCGCTAGAAGCCGCACCGCGGCGAGCGAACTCTTCACCCTAAAAGAACTCATTCTTAAGGCGGCGAGAGACGAGGGGGTAAGCGCGGTGCGCTTTATGGTTTAGGCGTGCGGCCAAGAAACCGCAGCAGAACAAAGGTTTTTAGATAGTCTCTACGGAGTGACCAAAAGCGGGATCGCCACCTCCGACTTATTGCCGACCTCGTCGACCAGGCGGACTTTCAGGATCGCTTCTCCCGAACCGTCACCGTTTTTGATTGCAAAAAACAGCTCGAGCGGGGACGCCGGCGACAGCAACGTCTTTCTAACCTCGTCGTCCCAAATCACATCAAGCTCTTTGGCGCGAAAAGCGGTTTGGAAAGAGAGCCGGACAACAACCGGCTCGCCGTTTTTAACAACATCCCCCGGCAGGGGTGCTGCGACAAAAAGTTTCGGCCGGTTTGCCTCGGTATGCACCGTGTCGTACTCGGTTGGCACCACAGGCTGCGGGCCCACGGGGTGAGTCGCGAGCCACGCCCCAAGCGCTGCTTCCCAGTTTTTAAACTGCGGGTCGTCTGCCGGGTTTTCCGGCGCCGGCCCCCGAGGATCATCGCGATCCACCCAGTAAAGAATAGTGTGTGGCTCGCCGGTCACAATCTCCCAACGAAACTCCTCCGGCGTTTCGTTGGTCGCCAGCTTCCCGGAGACCTTGTCGATTACAACTACTCGCCCACCTTGCCAGAAACCCTTTAGAATCGGCTTCTCGACGCTCACAGGCAGCGGTTTTATAAATTGTTCCGGCGGGGTTTTTTCAAGCGCCGCGTCCATGAACGCCCGCCAGATCGGAGCGGCGGCTAGTACCCCGGAACCTTTTTGTTGGATGGGGCTGTTGTCGTTGTTCCCAACCCAAACGCCGGCAACGAGTGACGGGGTATAGCCAATCGTCCAGGCGTCGCGATAGTCTTGAGTGGTTCCGGTCTTTGCCGCGACCGGCCGGTTCGGCATGTGAAGCGAGGAGTTCGGGGAAAATATCGGCTGGCGCGCCTCGTTGTCGGAAAGGATATCGTTGATTGTTCTGGCGACCTCCGCGTCGAGCGCCTGGAAACCTTCTTCCTTTTTCTCCTCGAGGATTTTGCCGTTCGCGTCCTCAATGCGGAGAATCGCTGATTTTTCGGTCTGCACCCCGTCCCGCGCAAAAGCGCCGTAGGCGTGCGTCATATCGAGCAATGTTACCTCCGCCCCCCCAAGAACAAGCGCCAGGCCGTAGCGCGATGGGTCGGGTTTCACCGTGGTGATGCCGAGTCTCTCGGCGGTTTTAATTGAGTCTTCTACGCCGGCGAGGTAGAGAAGCTCCACCGACGGAACGTTTAAGGATTGAGCAAGCGACCTCCTCGCCGTAACCGGCCCGCGGAAGGTCTCGTCGTAGTTCCCCGGCGAGTAGCACGATTCTGGGTCAACCCACGACGGCGCCGAGCCGTCGGGGCTGCAGTTGGTGTTGAACTCGGTTGGGACGTCGAAGAGCATCGTATCCGGCGTGTATCCTTTTAGGAACGCCGTGGAGTAGACAAAGGGCTTGAAGGCGGAGCCCGGCTGGCGCGGCCGCAAAGCCACATTTACATTCGGGTCGAATTGGCAGTTTAACCCCGGTGCGCAACCCCTAGGCTCAGGGTCGGCAAAGTAGTCGCGCGACCCCACCATCGCGAGAATTTCTCCCGTCTTAGGGTCCATGGCGGCCAGCGCCGCATTCTTTGCTTTGATCAGGCCGCTGTTTCGTTCGGCCCCCTCGCGGACAACCTTTTCCGCTTTTTGCTGCAACTCCCAATCAAGCGTGGTGATCACCTTGAGCCCCCCTTGCTCGACCAGCGCTTCGCCGTAGGCCTCTCTCAGATAATCGCGCACGTAAAATACGAAGGCCGGCGCCAATATGTTCTGTTTCTGTTTTCGCAGCGCCAAAACTTCTTTTTTTGCGCGGCTCGCCTCTTCGGAGGCAATGAACCCGAGTTTTTCCATACGCTCAATCACCAAATCCTTTCGCCCGAAGAGTTCCTCGCGATGAAGCCCGTAAGGCGAGTAGTAAGACGGCGCGCGGGGGAGCGCGGCGAGAAACGCCGACTCGGCGAGCGTCAGATTCTCGGCGCTTTTGCCGAAAAATGTCTCGGCCGCCGCTTCGGCGCCGTAGGCCTGCGAGCCGTAAGGAATCTGGTTTAAATAAAGAGCGAGAATCTCGTCCTTCGAGTAACGCGAATCAATGATGATAGCAAGCACAACCTCGCGGATTTTTCGTACGATCTTTTCGCTGGCCGAACGGCCGCGGGTAAGCAGGGAGTTGGTGACAAGCTGTTGGGTGATAGTGGAGCCGCCCTGGCGGATGTCGCGCATGGAGAGGTCGATGTAGAGCGCGCGCAGGATACCCTTAAAATCAATGCCGCGATGCGAGTAAAAATCCGCATCCTCGATGGCGATCGTCGCTTGTTTTAAATAAGCAGGGAGTTTCTCGAAAGGGATGATAGTTCGTTTCTCATCGCCGTGCACATCGTAAAGAATTGTCGTCCCGGTGCGGTCGTAGATTTTCGTTGATTGAGCCAAGGAGCGTTCCGTTAGCCGCGCGGGGTCCGGCAGATCGCGCAGGACGAAAAAAAGCAGGACCCCCAGGACCCCAACCCCCGCAACCCCCGCGTAGAGCGCGAAAAAAAAGATCCGGCGGCGGAGACTCGATCTTTTAAACAGGAAGCCTACGATCTTCATATAATATTTTAATAGCGGTCGCTACTCCATTATCATAAGCCGATAGCGCCTTTTTTCAAACCATCCCAGTATTCGGCGATTCGTGGTCAAACTCGCGAAAATACGTTAGAGTGAAAAGACAAAAATGAAAAAAGACCCGAAAATTATCGAGGCGATTCTGACACGAAACGTCTCTAATGTGATAGAGCGCGAGTCTCTAACGCGAAAGCTTTATTCCGGCAAGGGGCTCCGGGTAAAGCTCGGCGCGGACCCAACAGCGCCTGATCTTCATCTAGGGCACGCGGTGCTTCTCTGGAAACTCCGCGAATTCCAGGAGGCTGGACATAAAATCGTCTTTATCATCGGGGACTTCACCGCCGCGGTTGGCGACCCGTCGGGGCGGTCCCAAGCGCGCCCGTCTCTCTCCCCAAAGGAAATTGCGCATAACGCCAAGACGTATTTTAATCAGGTCGGGAAGATTTTAGACGTGCGGAAGATCGAGGTTCACAGAAACAGTAAATGGCTGTCCAAATTTAGGCTTCGGGATTGGCTGAAACTGCTGCAGCTTTTTACCGTAAGCCGTATTCTTGAGCGCGATGATTTTCAAAAGAGACTGAAAGAAAACCAGGAGGTCTGGCTGCATGAAATTATGTACCCGCTCCTGCAAGCCTATGATTCCGTGGCGGTGCGCGCCGACGTGGAGCTTGGCGCTGGGGATCAACTTTTTAACTTGCTTACCGGCCGGGCTCTCCAGGAAAAGATGGGCCAGCCTCCGCAGGATATTCTGGTGACGGATTACGTAGTGGGGCTTGACGGCACAAAAAAGATGTCTAAGTCGGTCGGCAACTATATCGGCATCGCGGAAAAACCGTCTATGATGTTCGGTAAAACCATGTCCTTGCCGGACGAGCTGATTGTTCCGTACTTCAGGCTCGCGACGCGTCGCGGCGAAGATGATATTAAGGTGCTCGAGCGGCGCTTATCAGCCGGAGAGAACCCGCGCGACGCAAAACTGGATCTGGCGTTTGATATCACAGCGCTTTATCACGGCCCCAAAGCGGCGCTTCGCGCAAGAGCCGAGTTTATTAAAGTTTTTTCCAAAAAAGAAACCCCCTCGTCGATGGGCGAGCAGCAAATTGCCGAGGGGTCCTACGAGGCCGCGGCGCTGCTTTTAACACTAGGGCTTGCCAAGTCGCGCTCGGAGGCTAGGCGTCTCATCGAGCAGGGCGGCGCGGAGGCTATTCCTTTGCGGGGTCTGGCGCATAAACTTGAAGACCCGCGCGAGATGCTCTCAATATCCGACCGCATGGTTATTCGCGTCGGCAAGACCCGCTTCATACGATTGCGCGCCGCTCCAGGGAGATAAAAACCAGCTTACTTCTCTGCATGAACTAAGACTCACATAAAAAGAACCGCCGCGTCTGACGCGGCGGTTCTTTTGTTAACAAATATTCACGTCTATACCTCTTCATCATCCTCATCCAGATTGTCATCATCCTCGTCGTCGAGATCTTCGTCGAGCCCATCCGCATCATCGTCATCCGTTTTCCCGCCGAGCCCCTCGTCCAGCTCATCGTCTTCCATGACGATAGTGTTTTCGTAGTCTGTCATGCGCAAAGATATTTGTAAGTGTTCGACCTTTTAGTGATATGCGTTCCTTGCCGAAACAAGTCCGGTGAGCGCGATGGCGATCGCGTCGGTTTCATCATCCCAGCGCGGGAGTTTTGTGATTTTTAGCAGTGACTTAGCCATAGCCGCAACTTGAATTTTGGCGGCTCCGCCGTTTCCTGTCAATGCAATCTTGATTTCCTGCGGCGTATATTCGTACACTCTACGGTCGGCTAATGCGGCTGTCAAGAGAATTATCCCACGGGCCTCGGCGACGGAGAGCGCCGTTTTCACGTTTTTGGAAAAAAATAATTTTTCTACCGCGACGATATCCGGGCGAGCCGAAGCTATAAGACGCTTCAATTCCTTATGGATTTCAAGAAGCCGGCCGGGGGCTCCGAGCGCCGCGTTTCCTATTACCCCGGAGGCGACAAAGACGGGAGCGATGCGGGTGCCAGAGATGATCCCGTATCCTACGCGCGTAGTGCCCGGGTCGATCCCCAGGACCGTTACAGATTTTCGATATTCGACCATACTTCTTCGATGTCGTCGTGCGCCCCGAGCGCCTCAATTAATTTTTTCGCAGCCAGTTTGTCATTGCCTTCCAGTGAGACCTCGTTTTTAGCGACCAGCACATCGGCGGCGTCGGAAATCTCAAAACCCAGCGTCGCAATGGCATCTTCGAGTTCGGCGCGTTTTTCGGGAGCGGCAAAAAGCGTTACGGCGTCGTCTGCCTGGTCGATCTCCTCCGCTCCCGCCTCAATCAGCCGCAGTTCGCTATCCGGTTCCTGAAGTTTTGGATTTCGCCGGCGCTCGAGGACGACACATCCCTTTCGCAAAAACAGCCACCCAACCGCGCCCGATTCAGCCAATTTCCCGCCATGGTCGGAAAGAAGGTGCTTGATCTCGGCCGCGGTGCGGTGCTTGTTGTCCGTAATGCCCTCGGCAACGATCGCCGAACCGCCGGGGCCGTAGATCTCGTAGGTTATGGGAGAAAACTCGCCCACCTCCTTTGCGCTTGCCGCCTTGGCAATCGCGCGCTCGATGTTATCCGTCGGCATATTGAAATTCCGCGCGCGCTCAACGGCGAGGCGCAGTTTAGGGTTTGTCGCGGGGTCGCCCCCGCCCTCCTTGGCGGCAACGCTAACAGCGCGGGCGAGTTTGGAAAACAAATTCCCGCGCTTGGCGTCGGTTGCGGCTTTTTTATGTTTGATCTGGGCCCACTTCGAGTGTCCGGACATGGCAATCGCGCGGGGTTCCTAAAGCCCGGCGCCGTCAGGGTTTTTTAAATTTTCCGCGTCCTCGCGCAGATAGTGTAGAATCACGTCCTTGGCTTCGTGCGGGCGGGGGGCGTTCTCGATAATAAATGATCCCTCTGACGCAGTTTGCACGCGAAGGTCTCCGAATTTCAGGAGGGTTTCGATGATGCCGTTGATTTCAACGGTCACGTTCTGGATTCGCCGCATGGGGATTTCCGAGATAACGCGATGGAAAAGACTTTTTTGCTCGATATCAATGATGCGCTGGTTAGTTACGATCCAGACATCGAGATAATAATCAGCCCACAGAAGAAAAGCGAAAATAAGCAAGACCAAAAGATACAATACCGTTGTAAATTCGCCGATCGGCTCGGCAAAAAAATCCAGCAATCTTGGCGCGTAGGTTGTCCCGACGGCCGTGACGGCGGCCGGAATTATCAGGAGCGCCATGAAAACAATAGTCGGCCCGACCAGGATCCACCAGTGGCGCCGGATAACGATGCTGACAGTTTCATTGTTGCGAAGCGATAACATAACTGCAGTTTAATCAATTACGCAAATAAACGGCGGACATTCGGCGTAAGCTTCCCAAGGAATTTTAATAAAGTAGAACAAGGCCATCGCCACAAGGACCAGCGAAACGGCAATAAAAATCATGATAGAGATTCTCCCCGCGGTCCAGCCGGGGAGAACGTAGGCCCTTAAGTGATAAATAATGGCGCTCGCGAATAAGACGTAAAAAATGATAAAGCCGGAGAAACCGATGAGGGCGATAATGAATGTCATAGTGCAAGCGGGGGATTTTCTGCCGGCGCCGCAAGCCCCAGATGCTCGTACGCCCGGCGGGTGGCCATCCTGCCGCGGGGGGGGCGCTCAATGAATCCCAGCTGCATCAAAAACGGTTCATGCACCTCCTCGATGGTGTCGATCTCCTCGGCCGAGGCCGCCGCCAGCGACTGTAGCCCCACCGGCCCGCCGTTGAATTTTTTAATAATGATTTCAAGCAACCTCCGGTCAATCTCTTCTAGTCCCAAGAGATCAACCCGCAAAAGTTTCAAAGCGGCTTCGGCGAAGTGGCGCGTGATTTTTCCCTCGCCGTGAACTTGGGCGTAGTCGCGGACGCGCTTTAAGAGGCGGTTGGCCACGCGCGGGGTGAAGCGGCTGGATTCCGCAATAAAGAGAAGCGCGTCACCATCGGCCTCGACGCCAAGAAGTCTGGCGGACCTCGTAAGAATCTTTTTAATGTCGCCGGTGGTGTAGAAATCCAGCCGGTAGGTGGCGCCGAAACGCGACCGCAGGGGCGCAGAAAGAAGCCCGATGCGCGTGGTCGCGGCAATCAGGGTGAAAGGCGGGAGTTCCAATTGGATGGTGCGCGCCGATGGGCCCTTGCCGATGATAATATCGAGCGTCCGCGACTCCATGGCGGGGTACAGAACCTCCTCGATCATCTTGTTCAGCCGGTGCGCCTCGTCAACGAATAAAATATCGCGCGGCATGAGGTTTGTAAGGATCGAGGCCAAGTCTCCCACGCGCTCGATCGCCGGCCCCGAGGTGATGCGGATGCTTGAATTCATCTCGCGCGCGATAAGGTAGGCGAGCGTAGTCTTCCCAAGCCCCGAGGGGCCATACAAAAGCACGTGCTCAATCGGTTCGTCGCGGCGTCTGGCCGCCTCGATCAATATCTTTAAATTTTCTTTGACCGAATCCTGGCCGATATACTCATCCCAACGCTGGGGCCGCAGCGCCAAGTCGAGTCCCTTGTCCTCCGGCTTTGATTTCGGTTCTAGTTCATCGGGCATGATGAGAAAAGACAGCAGTCCTTGCCGCTTGACAAGCGGCTACTTTCTGCTATAATTATGCAACTTTCTGAACAAGCTTCCTTTACAGTTTAATCGTTCAACAGGCTTGCTACAAATTAGCACCGCCTGCAAATCTTGAGGCAATCCCGCGATTTATCACTATTTTGCGGGATCGGGGATGCGTCGCAGTAGGACCGGCTGGTTCCGGCTGGACCGGCGCCACGGACTCTTCCTAACCTCTGCGCTCCCAAGCCAGAGATATTGCCTCAAGATTCGCGGGCGGGAGTTAATATCGTAACCAAAGAGGAGGAGATCACAATGCGCAATTTGGTACGCGCGGGTCTAGCGGGTTTGGGTTCGCTTCTCGTCCTGGTGGCGCTGGTTCTTTGGGTGGCGCCATTCGGCTACCGGGTGGATAAGTTCTTCCGCCTGTTCTGGTGGGTGGGGGACTATCCCGTGGCAACAATACTCGGTAGCCTCGTGGTCGGTGTAATCGGAGGGGCGCTCATTGCCGCCGGCGTGACAATGAACGACCAGCCAACAGTGATCCCTCCACCATGGAACATGTCGAGGCGGCACGAGCAGTAGGGGCAGGCGGCATGTTTTGCCCGCCCGCGCGGAGATTGAAGTCTCCTCCGCGCGGGCATTTTGTTTTTGCAGTCACATAAAGAAAAAATATTCTCCGCGCTTCCGCGCGTAGAGCATTTATAAGGCGTAACCACTATCCTACGATCGTGAAAAAGTGGTTACGCTCATGAATACATAGGCGCTTCCCTTTTACCCAACCACTCTCTCAACTTCCGCCAAATCGGTAACCCCCGCGATCACTTTTAAGATTGCGTCCTGTCTCATGGTGATCTGTCCCTGCTTGAAGGCGGCGGTTTTTACGTCCGCCTCCGAGGGCTGCGTGGCGATAAGCCGCTCAAGTTCATCATCAATAATCACAAGTTCATAGACTCCGATACGTCCTTTGTAACCGATGCCGTGGCAGTCGGCGCATCCTTGGGGATGCGCGATTCGCAAATTCTTGATTTCGGGCCGATGAATTTTCGGCGGCATGGCATCGAGCTCATTGCGAATCGCTTTTAACTCTTCGGCCGCGGCCGCTGAAGCAATCTTGCAGTTCGGGCAAAGTTTTCGCACGAGCCGTTGGGCCATGGCCACATTGATAGCAGGAGCGATGATGCTCGGTTTAACGCCAATGTCTATTAGTCTCGGAATCGTCCCCGCGGCGTTGTTGGTATGCATGGTGGAAAAAACCAGATGTCCCGTGAGCGATGCGTGCATCGCGGTCTCGGCAGTTTTTTTGTCGCGGATCTCGCCGACTAAAATTACATCCGGGTCCTGGCGCAAAATCGCCCGCAGGCCCGAGGCGAAATCATATCCCTTGTCGGGCTCCACCTGCGTCTGTTCGATGCCGGTGAGATGATACTCAATCGGATCCTCAAGCGTGATAATTTTAATTCCCGGCTCCTGCACTTTCTTTATGAAAGCGTAAAGCGAGGTGGTCTTGCCCGAACCCGTCGGCCCGGTGGTGATGATCATACCGTTCGGCTTTTTTAGCTCGGCCTCGATTTGGTTCTCGACCCACGGCTGCATTCCCAGGCCAGCCAAAGAAAGCCCGATAGCTTTGGGGTTTAGGATGCGCATCACCACATTTTCACCCTCGGGGCCGGGGAGGGTGGACACCCTAACCTCGATTTCTTCGCCGGGGGATTTGATGGTGAAGCGGCCGTCTTGGGCGGTCTGCTTCACGTTTAACTTGATTTCCGAAATCAGCTTGACGCGCGACAGGAGGAATTTAAATGTCGGGTGCGGCAGAAACGCCACGTCTTGCAGGAGTCCATCGAGGCGATACCTTAGGCGCACGGCCTCAACCTGCGGCTCCAAATGAATATCCGAGGCATCGGTGGCCAGGCTTCCGGCGATGATAAGCTCAAGCAAGTCCGAGGTAGTCGCGCCCGCCATCGCCTCTATTTTTTGCTTCAGAATTTCAATCGAGGTAATTTCGGTGCGGAACGACTCCATGCGCGAGGCCGAAACGTCGATTTGGCGGGTGATGGCGCCAAGCTCTTTGGGGATCTCCTTATACATATCCCAGGCCTTTTTGAGCGAGACGGAAGAAACCAAAAAAAGCTGAAGATCATAACCGGCGTTTCGCAGACGCGAAATTTCCGCGGCTGTTTCCGGCCGCTCGGGGTTTCTCGCGACAACCTGCAGTTTCTTTCCGGTTTGCTGGACAGCTGCGATCTCGGCTTTGCGCGAGACTTCTTCGGGGATAAGCTTCAGAGCGTCAGTAAAAACCGGGACCGAGGTAAGATCCAAATAGGGAAGGTCAAGCTTATCCGCCAGCGCCTTAATCACTTGCTCCTCGCCGCGCTTACGCAGCTGGCCCAATTTTTTCAGTTGTTTGGTTTCGTCGAATTCAAGAGTCACAGGCCAAACCCGCGCCGCGCTCTAAATCGGCGCAGCCAATAATTTCAATGATACTCTCACTATAGCACAAACGTTGCGCTTGACCGAGCCGAGCTAAATTAGAAAGGGGGCACATTTTCTTTATTAGATCGCCCGGTTCTCGTCTTCAGAGAGTCGAGCGTTGCCAAAATACCGGATTCCGCTTCGCGAAACGAGGGGAAGGTTTCCCTTAAGCGAAGCAGGCCGCGCTCGAAGTTCCCAAACATTGTGTGCGAAAGTTCTTTTGCGAGCTCGAAGTCGCGGCTTTGCAGGATCGCCGAAATTCTTTGCGACACAGGATCATGTTGGAGGATGAGAAAAATCTTCGGTGGCGCGAGGTGGGTCTCAAACAGGCGCGCGACCTCACCAATCGCGTCAGGTGTTGTCCCGGTTTTTATAAAGTCATCGGCGGTGATGATGGAGATGAGAATTCCGCGATCCTCATCGTAGCGCGAACGGACAGCAGCTCTGCCCCAAAGCTGCAAAATGGGCAGCGGCCGACGCTCTTCCACGGCTCTCAGAATCAGGTCGCGTTTCGCGCCCGATGCGATCGCCTCGGCGGCAAGCGAGAGCGTTTCCGGCAGCACCTTTCCGTCAAGAAAGTTTTTAGTGTTGGCGAGGATCCCAGCCAGCGCCAGCGTGGCCTCGTCCGCCGACAGGGGTTGGGGTAGAAACGCCTTGGCGAGCGCGGATGAAATCTCTGTGAGGGCGCGCGCCTTGGGATTTACCAAATTCACCTCGCCGAAATTATTGTTTGCCGGCGAGATGTCAATATTTATCACGGGCGTTTCGAAGAATAGCCGCGGGTTTTTATCGTAAAGCGCGCCGAGAGTCTCAAGTGTTTCCGCGCCGACGACAATGACGCAATCGGCTTTCGCCGGTTCCCCGCCAATCTTTATGTCCGAGACGCGAATCGGTTTATCTTTTGGTGAAAGGATAATGGTGAGCGCCTCATCGCCTTTTTCATAGCGTAGCTCGCCTACTGGAGAGCTCTTAGTATCTATGGTTATAACAACATCCTGCGGAATCTGCGCGTGGGAGGTGAGAGGTTTTACGGACAAGAATTCCCACTTAGGCGGGAGCGGGTTTGTTCGCGAGACCATAACAGTTTTGCCAAGACCAGTGAGCCTTCCAGCGATGAGCGCCGCCGCCGCGACAGCGTCAACCGGCGCCTCTTCGGGGAGCGCCACAAAGACCGTCCCGGTTTCCTCTATGAGACTTGCCGCTTTTTTAAGCTCGGTTTTATCAATCATGTAGTGGGTTATCCGTAGCGCATTTTGGGCCGACAAGCAAGCAAAAATGGCGGTCACGGTCGCTATTGACTTTTTACTCCATTGGTGTATAATTAAAGAAAGCTGAAAAAATGGCTTGGCTGCGGGCAATCTCGCTCGCGGCCAGATAGAGTTCGGAACATTCACACGTCATAGGAGGAATGGGCCATGAAGACGTTGGCGCTTCTAATGTTCGGGGTTCTCGGCCTCGTCTTTGCGCTCGGCCTCGTGGCCGGAGCGGAGATGGAGGGAGCGGCGCCGAGCTGGTCGGCGATCGCGCTCCTGGCAGGCTCGCTCGCCGCGATCATCGCGGCTGTTGAGATCCGCGTGGCGGCTCGGCCGGGTGCTCGCGGTGGCGGGGATCGCGCTCCTCGCGGCGGGGTGCGCGACCTACGACCCGCGGCCGGCGCGTGTCTACATGCCTCCGTCGCAGCAGACCGCAGCGGGGCAGCCAGCGGCCACCGTCCGGCAGGAGGGGTTCCCGCCCTCCTATCTGCGGGAGATCGTGGCGGGTAAGTCCGTCACGATCAACGCCCCGGACGAGTTCCGGGGTGTCGCCATCGACTACCTCCGCGCCGCGGGCGCGATCGTGGTCGAGTCATATCGGGCGCACTTCGCGCTCGAGACCCGATCACGTTCGGAGTACGTCCGCTCCGGCGGACTACTGCGAGATTCGATCCGAGTCAACGGCTCATCTCTCTTTGGCGACTATCAGGTCGCCATCGTGGAGATCGAGCTGAAGACCACGGAGACGAGACAGCTTGTCTTTCGTGGTTTTGGAGCCGCCCCGTACGACCAGTACGGGAGCTGGCAGCGGGCGGTGGCGCTCGCCGGCCGGCGAGCGCTCCTCAACCTTCACTAGTAGCATCCGGCGGCGCGCGGCACCCGCGCGCCGCCGGCCGTGTCCGAGACGCTCGGAGGCTCCGCGGCCGGGGTGCCGACGAGATCCGAGAGATTGAGCTCAGGCGCCAACAGGGCTGCTTCGACGAATGAAAAGGGACCCAAGGGCACAAAGAGGGTGGACTGCCACACCGCCTGATCGCGCAGCTCCTTGGCTGTGAGGTCCGAGGTCGACCCGACCGGGCCAAAGATGACGTCCGCGGCGTTGTAAAAGAAGCCCTGGCCCCACGCGAGCGGCGCCAGGCCGTGGGTCATCCGCCAAGCCGGGGTGCGGACCCTGACGTATGCCCGAGAGACCGCGAGCTCCGTCGTGTCGCCGACCCTGGCCTCCAGCGCGAGCTGTCCGCGCACGCTCTCCGTGGGCGCAGCGTCGAGAAAGAGGCGCCCCATTGCTGCGCCGCTAAGGCTCGCCTCCAGGTCATCGGTCCGCACAAGTGTGTCGAGCAGGGTCAGCTCGACCGACGGCTTGACCTCGGCCTGCACGGACGCCACGGCGCAGACCGCGGCGAAAGCAGCCAGGAACCGCTTTACCATGTCAGCTCTCCCAGCGAAAAGATCTTGGGCGGCAGCGGCTTCTCGATCTCGATGTCGGCAAGCGCGAACTCGGTCGAGGACCCGCGCTTGAGGGTGTCCTTGAGAGTCATGCGCGCGGCCACATTGCGGCCCTGGACGCGGCGGATCTCGTTGACCTCTATCTCCTTGAGGAGCGTGCCGGAGCGCGCGAACTTGTGCACCCTGCGGAACACGAGCAGCTCCGTGTCCACCCACAGGGTCTGCCTGTAGTAGGGGACGTCGCGGCGGGTCGCCTCCAGCGTGATCCGGTAGCAGGGCCTGCCCTGGACCGCCTCCGTGCCCTCGAGCTGGGCCCGGTAGGACTTGAGCAGTCCCTTTAGTAGAGGTAGATCTCGCCTGCGGTGCGCAGGACTTTCATGCCCCTCTCCTCGGCGCTGGTGAACTCGATGAGTGCCGTGTCCGCGCCTCGGGAGTACGAGACAAAGGCGCTCGCCCTGTCGCCGAAGCGGTCGCGGATGATCATCGCGCCCGTCGAGCGAGCGGTGTCGAAGACCACGTTTCGCTCCATGCGCTCGATGATCTCGTCCGCGGTCTGGGCGGCGAGGGATGAGGCCAGCAGGGCCAGCAGGCCGGCGGCCGGGAGCAGTCGTTTCATGGGGTACCTCCTCGGGATTCGGCCGGTCAGGGTCCAGGCTCAGTTGGCCCGCAGCGCCTCGACGGGCCGGATCCGCGCGGCCCGCATCGCGGGCGCCAGTGAGGACAGGCCCGCGACGGCCGTTGCATAGGCGAACACCAGCAGCGTG